>OHPO01000130.1_pt1 | contig 39872 bp, 36 predicted proteins | sample 1577741 | NCBI WGS metagenome assembly OHPO01 (sample SAMEA3879574, study PRJEB24766) | human gut metagenome | biome: human-associated habitat; feature: feces | place: USA | collected 1985/1987
CACAGGAGATTTGGGACCGGTTATCATTACGATTGTACGGGTAGGTAAGAATGGCCGACGTTTTTATTATCATAAATTCAGAACAATGTATATGGATGCTGTGTCAAGATGTGATAAATGGATTATGGAGGGGAAAAAAGGAGTGGATCCTCGATATACTCCGGTTGGATGGATTCTCAAAAAGACTAAATTGGAAAATTTGCCATCGACATGGAATGTCTTGTGGGGAGATATGAGTATAGTTGGAAATCCGGCTCCTTCATTGCCTGAATTTTTGGATTATTCCGACTATCATAGAAAGAGTCTTAGTGTAAAACCAGGTGTTTTTGGTTTTTGGCAGGCATACGCAGATAATGGTGAGAGGCTAAGTGAGGAGGAACAAAGCGAATTTGACAGAGAGTATATACTAAACTGTACTTTGGGACTTGATATAAGGATTGTATTTAGAATTATCTGTCCGTTTTGCAAGTCTATTCCAAAGGCAAAGTTTTCATCTAATGCATTGGCGCATGATGAGATGAAGATGCTTGATGTTATACTTAATGAGAGAAAACCATTACGATATAGGTCGGTTGTTTTAGAAAAACAAGAGAGACCGTCATTTGTAATTTATAAGATGCTTAAAAGGCTGGCTGATATTGTTTTATCGGCTCTTGCGCTTATTGTTCTGAGTCCTGTTTTTATAGTTTTAGGAATATTTTTAGCAACAAGAGTTTTGCAAATACAAGGAAAGGCAATGGATATAATCGAATTAACATTTAAGATTATTTGCGTAATTTTATTTGCAAAAGCATTAGCAGACTGTTTTACAACAGATTCAAAAACCATGAGAAAATTACAAAGAAAATTTATGACAGATGCTGATGATAATAGAATAAATTTTATATATAAAATTATAAGGTGTGCTATATATATAATTGCCATTTTAGCAGTTATTGCGTTATTAGGAATTAACTTAAATACAATACTTGCTGGTTTAGGAATAGGAAGTGTTGTGCTTACATTAGCGGCACAAGATACAGCTAAAAACCTATTTGGTGGAGTTATGATATTAATAGATAAACCATTTGTTATAGGTGATTGGGTTCAAACTACAAATTATGAAGGAATTGTAGAAGATATAACATTTAGAAGTACTTGTATTCGTACATTTGATAATTCACTAGTAAATATACCAAATGGAGTATTATCAAATGAAGCTGTTATAAACTGGAGTAAGATGGAAAAAAGAAAATATAAATTGGACTTAAAACTTCCATTAGATACACCAGTAGAAGTAATACAAAGAATTACTAGTAAAATATATTTTATGCTTATAAATCATCCGAGTGTAATAAATGATGATACATATGTAAAATTTGATGAAATTGATCCAGATGGTGTTTCTATAATGATATATGTTTTTACAAATTCTGTTGATTATGGTAGTTACTTAAATGCTAAAGAGCATATCAATAAAAACATACTAGAAATACTAGAAAAAGAAGGTGTGGATTTAGCATATCCAACAAGTACAGTACTAGTAAAAGATGGTAATAAAGTAAAAGAAGATATTAAAAAAATAAATTAGATTTTTTGAGAACGTTCCTAGTGATTTGGGACGTTCTTTTTTACATTTTAGGGATTTGGGGACGTTCCTTAAATCCCTTTTTGCTTATAAATATAAACTGTAGAAGAGATAAAAAACTTCTACAGTTTTTTGTGGTAAAAGTGATTTATTTTATGAATAAAAAAATATTATTTAAAAATAATAATAAAAGGTTGACAAAAGCACATAGTATCAATATAATAATAACAAATACAACTTATTAACTTTTTGATAATATCAAATAAAGGAGAGATGCCTATGAAAAATGATAAGATAATAGTAGTATTTGGAGGATCTTTTAATCCGCCACTAAATTCACATTTTTCATTAGCAGAACAAATTGTATCCGAATACGAAAACGTAGAAAAGATAATTTTTGTACCAGTAAATCAAAAATATCAAAAGAAAGGTTTACTAGAAAATAAATATAGGTATGAAATGCTAAAATGCGTTTGTGATAAAAATGATAAATTCGAAGTATCAGATATAGAATTAAGAAACGAAAGACAATTATACACTATAGAAACTTTAGAAGAAATTCAAAAGATGTATCCTAATAAAACAATCTGGTTTACAACAGGAAGTGATAATTTAAGAGAATTAAATACTTGGGAAAAAGCGGACGAATTAGTCAAAAAATTTAAAGTACTAGTGTTAGAAAGAGATGAAGACTGTTTAGAAGATATAATAAATAATGACAGATTTTTAAAAGAAAATGAAAAATCATTTATAAAAGTAAAAAATAATGTTAGAAGTGGCTTAAGTTCATCATTTGTAAGAGAAAAGATTAAAGAAGGAAAAAGTATACGTTACTTTACACCAGATGAAGTATATTCATATATAAAGGTAAATAATTTATTTAAATGAACTTTGAACTTTAGGGACGGGCTTAAAAGTTCAAAATAAAGGAGGAAGTTAGATGTTAAGTGAAATAGAATTAAGGAAACACATAGATAAAATAGTTTTGTGGATACAGGACTATGTAAACAAAGTAGGAGCCAAAGGAGTGGTAATTGGAAATAGTGGAGGTAAAGATAGTGCTACAGTTATAGCACTTGCAAGCATTGCATTAGGAAAAGAAAAAGTTTTAACTGTTGGAATGCCATGTCAGTCAAAAGAAAAGGATTTAGAAGATGCAAAACTAGTTGCTCAAACTTTTGGTGTAAAAATTTTAGAAATTAATTTAACAGATACATATGAAAAATTAGAAAAAGAGCTTAATACAAAAATATGTGAAGAATTGGCAGAAGAAGCAAAAATAAATATTAAACCAAGACTTAGAATGACTACACTATATGCGATTGCACAAAATTATAATTATCTAGTTATTGGAACAGGAAATTTGTGTGAAGCAATGGTTGGATATACAACAAAATGGGGAGACAGTGCAAGTGATTTTAATCCAATTGCAAACTTTACAGTTGATGAGGTCTTAAAGATAGGAGAAATATTAGGAGTACCTGAGAAAATTATAAAAAAGGCACCAAGTGATGGATTAAGTGATAAAAGTGACGAAGAAAAAATGGGAATAACATATAAGGAAGTTGCAGAATATATAGAAACAGGAAAAACGAATGAAGAGAAAATGAAAAAAATAGAAAAACTATATATGAATTCTAAACATAAAAGAGAAAAAATCCCAACATACGATTTTGAAAGAAAAAATTATTTAAATGAATTGAAATAATAAGGGGAGATTTTTATGAAGGATGATATTAAAACCAAAATAAAAAAGGTTTTTTCATATGTGTTTATAGATGGTTTAACAGGAATGGCTTGGGGCTTATTTTCTACCTTAATTATTGGCTTGATAATAGAGCAGCTAGGAAAATTAATTGGTGGAAATGTAGGAAATTTGATTGTAGTAATTGGAAAAATAGCTGCAAGCTTAACTGGTGCAGGTATTGGAGTTGGAGTAGCAGTAAAATATAAGGAAACACCTTTTGTTACAATTTCTGCAGCGATTGCAGGGTTAATAGGTGCTTTTGCAAGTAAGATATTGCAAGGTTCTGTCTTAGTAGATGGAACTATTATTTTAAATGGACCAGGAGAGCCACTGGGAGCATTTATAGCAAGTTTTATAGGAATTATTTGTGGAAGATGGATACAAGGTAAAACTAAATTGGATATTATTTTAGTTCCTATTTTTACAATAATGATAGGTGGAGCTGTTGGATTATTAGTGGGTCCTCCAATTTCAAATTTTATGCTAGCATTAGGAGAACTTATTAATTGGGCAGTGGATAAACAACCGGTTATAATGGGAATATTAGTATCTGTTTTGATGGGAATGATATTAACTCTACCAATAAGTTCTGCAGCACTGGCTATAATATTAAATTTAAGTGGATTAGCAGGTGGAGCAGCTACAGTTGGTTGCTGTGCTAATATGGTTGGATTTGCAGTTGCAAGCTTTAAAGAAAATGGAATTTCTGGACTTATTTCGCAAGGATTGGGAACATCAATGTTACAAGTTCCAAATATTATGAAAAAGCCGATTATCTGGCTTCCTGCAATTATTGCTAGTGCAATTTTAGGACCAATTTCGACTGTGGTATTACATATGACAAATAATGCTTCTGGAGCAGGAATGGGAACCGCAGGTTTGGTTGGTCAACTAATGACTTGGCAAGATATGAGTGGAAGTGAAGATGGAGTGGTATTAATAATAAAAATTATATTACTACACTTTATATTACCTGGTCTTATAGCTTGGGTTACAAGTTATATTATGAGAAAAAAGGGGTTGATAAAAGACGGAGATATGAAGCTTGAAAGTAGCACCTAAATTGACTTAAAGCGCAAAAGGGTGTATAATATAATTTAGACAAAATGAAAAGAGAGGTAGAGAATTATGAAAAAAATACGGATGTTTTATTCAAAATTAGCTTTTGGTGTTAGGTATGCCTTGGCATATATCTGGACCGCAATTATGGTCATAGGAATTGCTTTTGGTGTGAAACTTGACAACACATACTTTTGGATAGTTCCGATTGCATTAATCGTTGGGATACTTATTGTTAAAGATAGACTGGAACGGTTTTTGGCAATATTACTGATGCTGAATACAGGCTTTTTTATACTGGATATTCTTACAGAGAATGTCGATAAATGGTCAGTAATTACGATGGAACTAATGATAATCATTATAGGTCCGTTATTTTTTAAGGAGCATGCTAAATAGAGCATGCTCCGCTCTCTTTTTGCAGGGATTTAAAGAACGTCCCCAAATCCCGAAAGAAAACCCAAGTCCCGATTGACAAAAACAACCCATCATAGTATTATAATGATATTAAGAGATAAGGAGAGATATATATGACAGAGGAAGAATTTTTAAAAAATTATGATTCAAATCAATTTTTTAAACCATCTGTAACGGTTGATTCTATAATATTTACAATACGTGATGTAGAAACAGATAATTATAGAAAATTACCAGAAAAGAAATTACAAGTCTTATTAGTTAAAAGGGCAGAACATCCATATATGGGTAAATGGTCATTACCTGGAACATTTGTTAGAAAAGAAGAAAGATTTGAGGAAGCTGTACAAAGAAGTTTAAAGGCTAAAACAAATATGCAAGATATATATTTAGAACAATTATATTCATGGGGAGATCCAAATCGTGATCCAAGAACTAGAATAATTAGTACATCATATATGGGGCTTGTAGATAGTGAAAAAGTTTGCATTAAATCTGGAGGAAGTACACAAGATGCAAATTGGTTTACTGTTACATTAAATTCTATTAAAGAGAAAATGACAGAAAATAAACATGGATATAAAAAAGAAGAAGAAATAGAAATCTTATTAGAAAGCAAGACAGAAATTGTAAAAAATAAAGTAAAAGTAGTTAAAGAATTAGTTGATGGAAACCAAATTATATATACACAAATATTAGAATCTGAACTTGCTTTTGACCATGCAAAAATGCTTATTTATGCAATTGAAAGATTAAAGAATAAAGTTGAGTATACAACAATTGCATTTAACTTAATGCCAGAAAAATTCACATTAACTAAGTTACAACAGGTATATGAAATATTGTTAGACAAGCCATTATTAAAAGCTAATTTTAGAAGGAAGATTGCAGATATGGTTATAGAAACAGATGAATATGAAGAAAATGCAGGACATAGACCTTCAAAATTATATTGCTTTAATAAAAATTGGCAGCCACATATATTTTAAATATAGGAGAATACTTGCTAAAAACGTTGAAAAACTAATAAATTTACGATATAATAATTATGTATACTAATACAGAATCTCCGGTATACAACAAGCTTTTTACAAAAAAATATTTAAGGAGGAATTTATTATGTCAAAGAGAGACGCGCAGAGTTTAAGTATTTGTGTGCCAGGAGTTGCATGCATAAATCGGTGCAAGTATTGCGTAGCATGTATGTACACAGATACTTACAAAAACCAGATGGACGAGAACTTGCCGTTCTACGATTTATATTTGGAAGATTATATTCGTAGAATGGTATATGCAAAGGAGAATGACGCAAATATAATGATGATTACCGGTGACATCGAACCTTTGCAGAACCGTCATTTCTTGATGACGTTGTCGCTTTTAAACAAGTTTGTGCTTCCATACCACAAATGTACATCTTTTAATTGGATTGAACTGCAGACGTCCGGGGTCTTGTTTGATAGACCATATGCGAGATTCCTGAGAAATACAGTGGGAGTTAGTGTATTTTCACTTTCATTGTCATCTTTTAATGATGATGACAATTGCGAAATTTCTGGAATTTCGCCCAAAAACAAAATCTGCATAGAAGAGGTGTGTTCTATTGCTAAGGAGTATGACTTTACATTAAGGCTTAGTCTTAATATGAACAAGTCAATGCTTCAGAGCGTAGGAGGAACTGTCGAAGGGCTTTTTAAAAAAGCGAAAAAGCTCGGAGCAGACCAGATAACATTTAGAAAGCTTTATGTAGAGGGCGACAATGAACAGAGCCGCTGGATAGAACAGAATGCAGTGTCACCTACAGTGTTCGAGAAAATCGATACCTATATTAGAGAAAAAGGACACCTTATCGACATATTGCCTTATGGATATGAGCAATATAGTGTAGACGGAATGTCTGCTGTGGTGGACAAGGACTGCATGAATGAGGAGAGAACACAGAAACAGGTTTCAAAATATTTTGTTTTGAGACCAGATTGTAAACTGTATAACGGTTGGCAGAAAGAGGACCTGATTTTTTGACATAATCCGTTTTTAGACGGGAAGAGAGAGTTAGCGTTGCTGACTCTCTCTTTACTTTATATTCAATTATGGAAATAGGCATAGGAGCAACTGCCCCCACAAAGGTATTAGTTTAAATCAGCTACAAAATGGGAAAAATTAAAGAAGGAGAAAGCCATCAGATTACTTATTATCAAAAAGATAATATTTATTTGCAAAATCTATTGACAAAAGGAAATGATATACATATAATGTTATTATCAAAAAGTTAATAAGTACCAAAAATAGGAGGAATTGGTATGAATAATCAAAGATTAGAATTAGTAGCAGACTTTTATGAGTACACAATGGCAAATGGATATTTTAACAAAAACATGGAAGACAGAATAGCGTATTTTGATGTGTTTTTTAGAAAAGTACCAGATGAAGGTGGATATGCAATAGTAGCTGGACTAGAGCAAATAATTAATTACATAAGAAATTTATCGTTTGATGAAGAAGATATAAGCTACTTAAGAAAACAAAATAAATTTTCAGAAGAATTCTTAAATTACCTAGAAAATTTTAGATTTACAGGAGATATATGGGCAATACCAGAGGGAACAGTAGTATTTCCAAATGAACCACTAATAACAGTAAAAGCACCAATAATACAAGCACAATTATTAGAAACAATGCTATTACTTACAACTAATCATCAATCTTTGATTGCAACAAAAACAAGTAGAATTGTAAGAGCAGCACAAGGAAGACCTGTTATGGAATTTGGTGCAAGAAGAGCACATGGTATTAATGCAGCAGTAGAAGGTGCAAGAGCAGCAATTATAGGTGGAGCAGTAGGAACATCATGTACATTATCTGCAAAAGAATTTAATGTACCAGCAAGTGGAACAATGGCACATAGTTGGATTCAAAGTTTTGATTCAGAATACGAAGCTTTTAAAGCATATGCAGAGCTATATCCAGATGATTGTACATTTTTGATAGACACATACAATACAATTGAATCTGGTCTTCCAAATGCAATTAAAGTATTTAATGAAGTTCTAAAACCTAAAGGATATAGACCAAAAGCGGTTAGACTAGATAGTGGCGATTTAGCATATTTGTCTAAAAAGGTTAGAAAAATATTAGATGAAGCAGGATATGAAGATTGCAAAATATGTGCTACAAATTCACTTGATGAATATTTAATAAAATCATTAATAGAACAAGATGCTAAAATTGATTTATTTGGAGTAGGGGAAAATTTAATTACTGCAAAAAGTGAACCAGTTTTTGGAGGAGTATATAAACTAGTGGCCTTAGAAAAAGACAAAAAAATAGTACCAAAAATTAAAGTAAGTGAAAATACAGCAAAAGTTACAAACCCAAGCTTTAAAAAAGTATATCGTTTTTATGATAATGAAACTAAAAAAGCAATAGCAGATGTAATTACATTAGCAGATGAAATTATAGACGAAAGAGAGTATATGATTTTTGATCCTCAAAATCCATGGAAAAAGAAAGTATTAAAAGATTACTCTATAAGACTACTTCAAGAAAAAATATTTGAAGAACGGAAAATTAATATATAAAAATCCAGAACTAAAAGAAATTGCTAAATATTCTAAAAAAGAATTAGATAGTATGTGGGAGGAAGTTAAACGTATAGAAAATCCACATAAATATTACGTAGATTTATCTAAAAAATTATGGATATTAAAAAATAATATGTTAAATAATATATATTTTTAAAATAAGAATATGCTTTACTAAACTTTTGTCTTTAGATATAATGTAAAAAGTTTAGTACATGGGGATGATGTAGCAATGATTAAACTTATAGCAAGTGATTTAGATGGAACAATGTTCGAAAAAGGAAATGTAATACCAGAAACTAACTTAAAAGCAATAAATGATATTAATAATTCAAATATAAATTTTACAATATGCACAGGAAAAACATATTCATTATTTAAAAATATATGTGAAGATATAGGAACTGGCTATGGAATATTTGGAAATGGAAATCAGATAATTAACTTAAAAACTGGTGAAGAAATTTATAGAAAATTATTAAGAAACGAAGATGTACTTTTTTGCATAAATACAGCAAAAAAGTTAAAGTTACATGTACACTTATATACTAATAAAGAAGTAATAACCGAAAAACTATTATATATGGATTTAAGAAATTTTGAATTAACTAAAAATGATAAAAATATAGATTTAGAATTTAAAATTGTAACAGATATACAAGAATATGTAGAAAGAGAAAATCCAGAAATATTAAAACTAGTAATTTCTGCAGAAAAAGATTTAGCAAGTCTAAAAAAAGAGTTTGTTAAAAATAAAAATTTACAAGTAAATTTAATTAGAAAAGTTGATAAATATAGAGATGAAATTATAGGAAAAGAATATGAATATTTAGATATTATGCCAGCAGGAATTAATAAGGAGCAAGCACTTGAAGTATTAGAAAATTATTTAAAAATAGATAAAAGTGAAGTGCTGGCGATAGGTGATAATTTAAATGATTTAGAAATGATAAAAGATTCTGGAGTTGGTATTGCTGTTGCAAATGCATATGACGAAGTAAAAGAAGTTGCTAATTATACAACAACCACTACTGCACAAAATGGTGGTTTTGCAGAAGCAGTATATAAATTTATAGAACTTAAATAGAAATAAAATAACGCATCATAAAAGCTTTTAGTTAGCTTATGATGCGTTTTGTTTTATGTATTAGCATTAATAATTTCATTTGCTTCTTCTTGTGATATATATCCATTTCCAACCATTGTTTCTAATACATGCTCTTGTCTACTTTTAGTTAAATCTGGATTTTTGGTTGGAGCATATACTGAAGGAGCATTAGGAATTCCAGCCATCATGGTACATTCATTTAAGTCCATTTCACTAGGTTCTTTATCTAAATAACCATTACAAGCTTCTTTAATTCCATAATATCCATCACCAAAATAAGATGTATTTACATATAATTCTAAAATTTCTTCTTTAGAATAATTATCTTCAATAGCAAATGCCATAAATATTTCTGCAAGTTTTCTAGAAAATGGGTTCATATCTATAAAATAAATGTTTTTAGCAAGTTGTTGTGTAATAGTACTACCACCTTCACGTAAATCAAAATTTGTAACATTAACATATATAGCTCTACCTATTGAGCGTAAATCTATTGCTCCATGGTCATAAAAACGTCTATCTTCTACAGAGACTACAGCGTCCAAATAATCCTGTGGTAAGTCTTCATATTTCACATAATTTTCATCACTTTGAATTTGCTCTATTTTACTAATTAAAGGTTCTTCTTTTATAGCTTGGCTGTATAGAGAATACCCATATATTCCAAGCGAAGCGGCAATTAGTATTATAATTAAAAGCAAAATTAATAAAAACTTTTTCATACGTATCACCAAATATATTATACAGTAAAAAGTAATTATTGTAAAACAATAATCAAAAAATTAATATAATATTAAGAAATAAAAAAAATTAAAAAAAGTCTAAAAAGTACTTGCAATTTAATAAATGTTGTATTAAAATTTATCCAGGTGGAGAGAAGTGGTACAAAGTGGTAAAAAATGAATTGAGGTGAAACGAAGTGCTAATTCGGCCAATATGAACATTCTTTAGATGCCAAAGGCAGATTAATAATGCCAGCAAAGCTAAGAGAAGATATGGGCGAAAAGTTCATAATCACTAAAGGCTTAGACGGGTGTCTATTTGGATTTTCACAAAACGAATGGGAAAACTTCGAAACCAAATTAAAAACACTTCCACTTACCAATAAAAATGCTAGAGACTTCGTAAGATTTTTCTTATCTGGAGCAATGGAATGCGAAATAGATAAACAAGGAAGATTTTTAATATCTAGCAATCTAAGAAATGTTGCAACACTAGAAAAAGAAGTAGTTATAATTGGTGTTGGGACAAGAATAGAAATATGGAATAAAGACAAATGGGAAGAATACAACAGTGAGGAAAATATATCAGCAGATGATATTGCAGAAAATATGACAATGTTAGGTATATAACTTGAAAAAGTTTATATAAATTTTATACAAAAGAAAAATTTAAAATTTACTAATGAAGAAAAAGTTACAAAAGAAGTTTTGTAAACATTTACTAAAGAGAAATCAAGAAAAACTTGATAAGAAGAGGGCTATACTAAAGAGGAATTTTAATATACAAAAGATAAAATCTTAAGAAACTAATTATATTTATCTATGTACTTAAGAAAAAATATTTAAATTACAAATGTAAATAGCTAATATATACCACGAAAAAGGGAATGAAATACAAATGACGAAACCGCTAGAAACAAAAGAAGAATAGCTACTAAACAGTTGGAAATCGAAAACTTCCAACTGTTTGTGCTATTCAAAAAATGATAAATGGAGGGTATGTATTGGAATTTAAGCATAAACCGGTTTTACTTGATGAATGTATAAATGGATTAAATATAAAACAAGATGGAGTTTATATAGATGGCACCTTAGGAGGTGCTGGGCACAGTAAAGAGATTGCCAAAAGATTATCAAGTAAAGGGCTATTAATCGGAATAGATAGAGACTTAGAAGCTTTATCAGCAGCAAAGGAAAATTTAAAAGAATTTAAAAATGTTAAATATATACATGGGAATCATGATGATATAGATATAATAATGCAAGACTTGCGGAATAGAAGCCGTAGATGGAATATTACTGGATTTAGGTGTTTCTTCATATCAATTAGATGAACGAAATAGAGGATTTAGCTATTTAGGTGAGAATATATTAGATATGAGGATGGATAAAACACAAGAGCTAACTGCAAGAGATGTGGTTAATAATTATCCAGAAGAAAAATTAGCAAATATTATATATGAATATGGAGAAGAGAGATTCTCTAGAAATATAGCAAAAAATATTTGTATAGAGCGAAAAAAAGCACCAATAGAAACAACTGCAGAATTAGTAAAAATAATAGAAAATTCTATTCCTAAATCAAAGCAAAATAATGGTCATCCTGCCAAAAGAACATTTCAAGCAATCAGGATAGAGGTAAATAACGAGATAGAACCTTTATACGATACTGTTTTAAAATGTATAAAATGCTTAAACAAAGGTGGAAGATTATGTATTATAACATTCCATTCTTTAGAAGATAGAGCGGTTAAAAAAGCATTTATAGAGGCAGAAGGAAGATGTACATGTCCAAAAGATTTGCCATATTGTGTATGTGGAGCAGTATCTTATGGGAAAATTATAAATAAAAAACCAATAATTGCTACTAAGGAGGAACAAGAGGAAAATTCAAGAAGCAAGAGTGCTAAATTAAGAATTTTCGAAAGAAAATAACGAAAGAGGAGGTGAAGGCTAATGGCTAGATACCAATATGAAACAAGTCCAAGAAAATTAGAACCAGATTTTATACCAAATCGAATATCTAAAAAAAGTCAGGACTTGCAAAGAGAGAGAGAATTAAAAGAGAAAATAAAGCAAGAAGCAAAAGAAAGAGCAAAACAAAAAAGAGCTACAGTTGTATTAAAGAAAAAAGTTGTTGTATATATTGCTTTGATTTTTGCTATGCTATTAGTCGTTAGCTATAGAAACTCCTTAATAACAGAAGATTTTAATAAAGTAAAATCATTAAAAGCAGAACTTGCAACATTACAAAAGGAAAATCAACAAACTCAAGTTTCAATAGAGAGTAATCTTAATTTAAGTAAAATAGAAGAAGAAGCAAAAAGTAAATTGGGAATGCAAAAACTTACAAATGATCAAAAAATATATATAAGCTTACCAAAAAAAGACTATGTGCAATCTTCAACTGATAATACAGAAACGACTACAGAAAAAAGTTGGTTAGAAAAAATTATAGAAAAAATAAAAGGAAATTAATCCGTATTTCAAAATTTAAAAATTGAATGCGGATTAATTTTTGGTTTTTTATATAGTAAATATATGATATATTGAAAAAATTAACATAATGTGGTAAAATAAAAAAGTATGGCAAATGTATTATTCAAAAGTTTTATGCCATAACAAAAGAAAAATTTAGGAGGCAAGAATATGTCAAGAGAAAAGTTATTTCCATTAGCAAAAAGTGAGGGAGAAAATGAATTAGAGCGGTTACTTGAAAGAGTTGTAGATCGCGACAAATTCTCCTATAACGAGGCTAAGGCATTTGCGATTATCTATCAAAACTTAGCACCAGGTGATGTTGCAGGTAAAATTTCTGCAATGAGAGTTAAAAACTTTATGGAACACTTCATTCAAAAAGACAATCCTAGCATCTATAAAAAGATGTGTATATTCTATGGATTGTCTGATGAAAAATATGAGGAAAAAAAGCGTTCTAAGATAAATAATCTGATACAGAACTATATGGATGGTATACGTTCGGTTGAGAACGCAATGAGTTATTCTGTATCCTTCGAAGAGGCTGCAAACAAGATGGCACCAAAGCTTGATGCTCCGGAAGAGATGTCCGTCGTCGAAAGACTAAAATGGATAAGGCTCTGGTTTATAGTAATTCGAAATCAAGAACTATTCTATAACGAGATAGACGGAAATGGTAAGATTCGAGGAATTGATGTTACTCGAGATGTAAACAATATGTATATTTTTCCCGAATCTATGATTTTGCTGAATGAATCATTTCTGTCGAAATTAGATGACGGAGAAATTATTTACCAGATGATTAAAGAATTTATTGACTCATATCCGACAGATGTTCAGCGAGCTGTATACAGGTTTGCGGAACTGGATGGAGTTAACCGCCCAGATTCATGTAGACTGGGAAGAATTAGAGAAGACGTAAAGAAAAAGTTATTCCCTAATTCGTGGAGATCGTCAACTTCATTTTTTATGTGCAAGACAGGGATAAAATATATGATTCCCAAACATTTAGAAATGGCTGTGTTTGCATATAAGAATGGCGGAATTTCGAATATGCCCGTAGGTAAATTTGAAATTCTGGATGTCTTTAACTGTTATAAAAAGAGAAAAATTACCGTATATAAATATGGGGAAACTCAGGTGAACGGTAATACTATTGAACTTGGAGTAACTGGCGAGCAAGAGCTCATGCTGTATGTTAACCTCTATAAGTGGCTTGTAGAGCATCCAGATTTTAAGTTCGGGAAGGAAAATAAAACCCTGGAAGAATATGGCCTCGCAGAATTATTGCTTGACGAAAATGAAATTATAAGCGCTTGGATTTTAGAGCAAGGTTTTGCAAGTTCTGAGGATGATATTAACTGGAAGTTGGCAAAAACCATTTTAAATCCAAAAGAAAATCTTTCCTTTTTTAAGGATTGGTATGATGGAAAGATAAGTGGCGATACAATTTACGAGAGAATCGGATTTAATTCCGAAAAACTTGCTAGAATGTGTTTAAGCTTGAATGGACTTATCCTGTTGGATAAGAACACATTAAACCAAGCATTGAAACGAGTAAAAATGTTTGGTTTTGACAATTCACTAAAAAGTGACAAAATTTATGTACGGTTGTATGAGTTTTTAAAGGAAACTTGTCTACCGTGTGGTCCTAAAAAAAAGGCAATTGTAAGTTATGGTATAAAATATTAACAAAAACCCCCTGCTGTGCGTTGCATAGCAGGGGGGTTCTTAGTGGAAGAGATCGTATAACTCTTCTTTCAGCTGTGCTGAAAGCGAATTAAACTTATCTTCCTTTCTTGCGTCGAAATCTCTCAAGAAGAAAGATACATCACTCGGACCGATGTTGTCAATCTTCAAAAAGTTTTCAACAGCATATTCGTATGCAGCAAGGAAGTCCATTGCACGCAGCCTTTCTGACGCGATGTCTGTCTTGTTGGTGATGCTGGATTCACTCACATAGGTGTAGTTATATCCAACATAGTCAATACCAACAACTGTAGCAGCTTTTGCAATCAGCAAAGGTATTAATGCAAGGTCTTCGTGGCATCTTAGCTGCGGAAGAAAGAGCAGTTCGGCAAAAACTGATTTCTTAATACAGAAGAGCCAGTAAAGAGCATACTTTTTGTCAGGTTTGGACCATAACTTTAAGGCCTCCATACCCGACATGATGCGATACAATTTGTCTGAACAGTTGTATCGCTGGTGATTTTTTTCGGGGTTGTCGCCAACGAGTTCACATTGGAATCTGATAATTTCGGGAAATCTGAATTTACAGATTACCTCTGCGAGTCGATCGAGCAACTCCGAATTGATGGTATCATCTGAATCAACTTGGAGAATGTATTCACCAGTTGCAAGAGAGATACCACGTCTACGCGTTTCCGAAACTCCAGAATTAGGAAAGCTATACAGCTTTATTCTGGAATCATTTTCTGAAAAGCTCTTTACAATTTTCTCTGTTTCATCGGTAGAACCATCATTTACGATGATTACCTCGAAATCAGGGAAGGATTGTGTTACAATACTTTCCAGACATTCCCGTATAGTCTTTGCAGAATTGTATACAGGGATAACAATGGAAAACAAAGGTGTTGACGCCATACAAATCATCCTTTCTGTCAACAGGGTTAATATATACATTATATTATGTAAAATCAATTTAGTCAATTGTATTATGGAATAAATTATGATATATTAGTATAACTAAAACACGGAGGTATACTATGAAATATAAAGAGTTAATAGATAAAATGACTTTAGAAGAAAAAGCAAGTTTGTGTGTAGGAGGAGATTATTGGCATAGTAAAGCTATAGAAAGACTTGATATTCCAAGTATTACAATGTCAGATGGACCACATGGGCTAAGAGTACAAAAAACTAAAGCAGATAATTTAGGAATTAATGAAAGTGAAATTTCAACTTGTTTTCCTGCTTCATCAACAATAGGAAATAGTTGGAATAAAGAAACTGCATACATGTTAGGAAATACTTTAGGAGAAGAAGCAGCTTATGAGGATGTAGATATTGTTTTAGGTCCTGCAATAAATATAAAAAGGACACCCTTATGCGGAAGAAACTTTGAGTATTTCTCAGAAGATCCATATTTAACAGGAGTATTAGCAAGGGAATATGTAAAAGGATTGCAAACAAATGGGGTAGGAGCTTGTGTAAAGCACTTTGCGGCCAATAACCAAGAAAATAGAAGAAGAACAATAAATGCAGTTGTAGATGAAAGAACTTTAAGAGAGATTTATTTAAAAGCTTTTGAAAAGATTGTAAAAGAAGCAAAGCCATGGTCTATTATGAGCGCATACAATAAACTTAATGGAACATATTGTAACGAAAACAAAGAGCTAATGAATATCTTAAGAAAAGAATGGGAGTTTAATGGTTTAGTTATAACTGATTGGGGAGCAGAAAATGATAGAGTTTCTGGTTTAATTGCAGGTAATGAAATAGAAATGCCTGGTGGCAGAGGAAATGGTGTAGAAGAAATAATAGAGGCAGTTAAAAATAAAAAAGTATCAGAAGAATATCTAAACGAAGTAGTTAGTAGAATTTTAGAATATGCATTTAAAGGAGCAGAAAGAGAAACTTTAAAAGAATATAATAGACAAGAACACCATAATATAGCAAGAAAATTAGCAGAAGATTCTATTGTTTTATTAAAAAATGATGAAGATATTTTACCAATAAAAAATAAGAAAGTTGCAGTTATAGGAGATATGGCTAAAAGACCAAGATATCAAGGTGCAGGTAGTTCTACAATAAATCCATATAAATTGACTAATTTATTAGATTGTTTAAAAGAGCAAGGTATAGAATGTAGTTATGCACAAGGATATGAAAGAATAGAAAGCGAAAATGATGTAACTTTAAGAGAAGAAGCTATAGAAATGGCTAAGAATAGTGAATTAGTGATATTATGTGTTGGACTTACAGAAAATTTTGAATCAGAAGGAATGGATAGATTTACATTAGATATTCCATCTAATCAAAATAAATTAATAGAAGAAATCTGCAAAGTAAATAAAAAAGTAGTTATTGTACTTTCAAATGGTTCACCAATTTTAATGCCATGGAAAGATGATGTACAAGCAATAATTACAAGTTACCTAGGAGGAGAAGCTGGAGCAGAAGCAATGGTAAATTGTTTAATTGGAAAAGTAAATCCTAGTGGAAAACTTGCAGAAACATATCCATTAAGTTTAGAGGATACACCTTGCTACAATTATTATCCAGGAACAGAAGTAAGTGTAGAATATAAGGAAAGTATTTATGTGGGATATAGATATTATGACAAAATAAATAAGAAGGTTTTATTCCCATTTGGATATGGATTAAGTTATACAACTTTTGAATATTCTAATTTAAATGTATATGAAGATGAAGAAAATATCATTGTAAGGTTCAAAATAAAAAATACAGGAAAAGTAGCAGGAAAAGAAATTGCACAAGTATATATTGGACAAGAAAATCCAAAAATATTTAAAGCAAAGAAAGAATTAAGAGGATTTGAGAAAGTTGAATTAGAGCCAGAAGAAGAAAAAGAAGTAATGGTAAAAATAAGTAAAGATGAATTAGCATATTATGATGTAGATCAAAATAAATGGGATATAGAAAAAGGAACATATAATATCTATGTAGGAAAAAACCTTGAAGATATCGTTTTAAATGCTAGTATAGAACTAGATGGAGCTACTATAAATAAAGAATTTCCAAGTGTATATATGACTGGAAATATTGAAGATGTTAGTGATACTGATTTTGAAGAAATATTAGGACATAAAATACCTACAAGATATATTGATTTAAAAGATTTAACGGTTGAGAACACATTAGAACAATTTAAAAATACAAAAATAGGTAAAAAAATATTTGAACATGAAATGGAAAAAATGGATAAATTAATGAAAGAACAAAATGTAAATAAAGCAACAAAGGTAATGATGGACTTACAAAAACCTCTAAAGAAATTCTATGAAAAGAAAAGTAGTAAATATACTAAAGAGATGGTAGAAGAGTTTATAAATACAGCCAAAAAAGATGAAGAAAATTTAAATTTAGAGTTTGTTAAATTGTACTTAAAATAATAATTGACTAAGTAAGAGGAGGAAAACATAAATTGATAAAAGCAGTATTTACAGATATTGATGAAACATTAACAAATTCAAATAGAGAAGTGACCGAAAAAACTTGCTATCAAATAAAAAGATGTATAGAAAAAGGAATTCTAATAATATTAACTTCTGGTAGAGCTAGAAAAGATGCTACAAATTATCAAAAACAAATAGGAGCAAGTCCATATATTATTTCATCAAATGGAGCTTATTGTTATGATGAATTAAATGGAATAGAAATCTTTAGTGAGCCTATAAAAAAAGAAGTAGTAAAACAATTATTAGAATATGCACAAGAAAATGAGTATACAATAAAATTTAATTATAAAGATAAAATTGTTTTAAACAAAGCCCTTTTTTTGGATGAAAAAGATAAAGAGAAAACAGTGGATGAACTAAAAAATATTATAGAAACCGAAAATATTGTGCAATGTATAGTATCTAGTTCTGATATTGAAAAAATGATGGAACTAAAGAGTTATTTAGCAAAGAATTTCCATGAGGTAAAGATAGTAAATGAATCTAAAAAATTAAAAAATCCAGAATTAAAACCAAGTAAAAATTATTATTGTGATATAGCTTCTGCTACTATCTCAAAAGGCAAGGCGGTACATATGATATGCCAATATTTAAATTTAAGCGAAGAAGAAATTATAACAATTGGAGATGGAGAAAATGATATTTCTATGTTTAATATAACTCCAAATTCAGTTGCAATGGGAAATGCCTTAGAATATATAAAAAAACAAGCAAAATATATAACTTTATCAAATGATGAAGATGGAGTAGCAAAAGTATTAGAAAAATTATAAAAATATAGTCCCCGAAAGAAGTAGAAATTTTCTTTCGGGGATTTTTGTTATTTAAACAAGCTGTTGGCACATAGAATAGTAAAAAGAAATTTACTAGTAAGAGGTGTAAAATGCAAACAGTATCTAGCATAAAAAACAAAAAAATGATGTTATGGATTATAATTGTTTCTGCAATATTACTTATATTATTAATAGTAAGACTGGCTGTTATTCAATTTGTTGATGGAAATAAATTAAAACAGATGGCCTATGAACAACAAACATTGAATAGAAAAATAACATCCAAAAGAGGTACGATATATGATGCTACAGGAGAAAATATACTTGCACAAAGTAGTACTGTTGAAACAGTTACAGTTAATTCTACCAATATTCCAGAAGATAAAAAAGAACTTGTAAGTAAAGCACTGGCTGAAATATTAGATTTAGATTATGAAGAAACATTAAAAAAAGTAAAGAAAAGAAGTTCTATAGAAACTATTGCTAAAAAAGTAGAGAAAGATAAAACAAATGAACTAAGGCAATGGATGAAAGATAATAATATAGAATCTGGAATAAATATAGACGAAGATACAAAAAGGTATTATCCATATAGCACATTGGCATCACAAGTAATAGGATTTTGTGGAAGTGATAATCAAGGGTTAGATGGAATAGAAGCTAAATATGATGATATTTTAAAAGGAAAAAGTGGACAGATAGAAAAATTAACAGATGCAAAAGGTGGAGATATGCAGCAATTAGAAGAAACATATGTAGCAGCAGAGAAGGGAAAAGATTTGGTGCTAACGATAGACTTAACTATTCAATCAATTGCAGAGAAATATCTTGAAAATGCCTGTATAGATAATGAATGTACAGATGGTGGAAATGTAATTATCATGAATCCAAACAATGGGGATATTTTAGCAATGGCTACATATCCAAACTATGATTTGAATAATCCATATGAACTAGAAAATAGCGAAAATATGGACAGTAGTGAAAAGAATAAACAGCTACAAGCTAAATGGAGAAATAAAGCAATTGCAGATACATATGAACCAGGTTCTACTTTTAAATTAATAACGTCTTCTGCAGCATTAGAAGAAGGAATAACAACTACAGATAAAGAAGGAGAATTTAATTGTGGTGGTGGAATAGAGATTGCAGGAGTTAGAATAAAATGTTGGAGATATTATAGACCACATGGAACCCAGAGTTTAAGGCAAGCTCTTATGAATTCATGCAACCCTGTATTTATTGCATTAGGCCAAAAGATAGGTAAAGATAAATATTATGATTACTTAGAAAAATTTGGATTTTTTAAGAAAACAGGAATTGACTTGCCAGGAGAAGCTAAAGGAATATTTTTAGATAAAGATAAAGTTGGACCAGTAGAATTAGCAACAATAAGTTTTGGGCAAAGATTTGAGGTAACACCATTGCAGATGGTAACAGCAGTTTCTAGTATAGCTAATGGTGGAGAATATATAGAACCTAGGATAGTTAAAGAAATAATTGATTCTGAAACGGGAGAGAAACAAGAAGTAGAATTAAAAAAAGGAGACAGAGTAATATCAGAAGAAACAGCAAATAGTGTGCTTAGTATGATGCAATCTGTAGTAGAAGATGGAACAGGAAGAAATGCACAGGTACAAGGATATTTAGTGGGTGGTAAAACAGGAACATCAGAAGATGGGGTTAATACAAATAAATATGTAACTTCATTTATGGGAGTAGCACCAATTTCTGACCCACAAGTTGTAATTTTAGTTACTTTGTATAACCCAACAGGAGAGGGGGGACACCAAGGAGGAGGTGTCGCAGCACCTGTAGGAGGTCAAATATTAGGAGAAGTATTGCCATATCTAGAACTTAAGCAAGATAAAGAAACAGAAGAGGGAGAAAAAGAAGAAGTAGAAATGCCAGAAATAAGAAATAAAACTGTAAAAGAAGCCAGAGAAATTTTAAAAGAATTAGGATTAGAGCTAGAGATAAATAATTTAACCGAAGAAATCAATGAAAACGAGACTTATGTAAAAGAACAAATTCCAAAACCAGGAATAAAAATAACGAAAGAAACAAAAGTTTATATTGATATATAAAATTAGTTGCTATATAATGTATTCGTAAAATTGTATAAAATGGAGGTATATTTATGAACCTTAAAAATATATTAGCAGGTATTGAAGGTATAAAAGCTAAAGGAGACATTGATATAGAAATAAATTCTGTAAAAAATGACTCAAGAAAAGTAGAGAATGGAGATTTATTTATTTCTATTAAAGGCTATGAAACAGACGGAGCAGATTATGTAGGTGAAGCTGTTGAAAAGGGAGCAAAAGCAGTATTAGTAGAAGAAGGAACTAATTTAAAAGAACTAAAAATAAAAGATAATACAACTTTGTTAGTTGTTCCAGATGCAAGAATTGCAATGGCTCAAATTGCTTGTAATTATTATGATAATCCATCTAGAAAATTTCAATTGATAGGTGTAACTGGAACAAAAGGTAAAACAACAACTACATACATGATAAAATCTATGTTAGAAAAAAAGGGATTAAAAGTTGGATTAATAGGAACAATCCACAACTATATTGGAGCAGAAGATTTAGGAGATAGTGAAAGAACAACACCAGAAAGCTTAGAATTACAAGAACTATTTGCAAAAATGGCAGATGCAAAATGTGATGTTGTTGTTATGGAAGTATCATCACAGAGTTTAAAATTAAATAGAGTATATGGTTCAGATTTTAATATAGGAATCTTTACAAATTTATCAGAAGAACACATAAGTGAAAAAGAACATGCAGATATGAAAGAATATTTCGAGACAAAATGCAAATTATTTACTGTGTGTAAAAGAGCATATATAAATGCAGATGATTTATATGCTATAAAACTTCCTAAATTAGTACCAGGACCAGAATATATTACTTATGGTATAGATAATTATTCTAAAATATTAGCTAAAGATATCACAATAACTAATTCATATGTAGATTTTAGAGTAAAAATAGGAGAAAGAAATGAAAGAGTAAAAGCATGTATACCAGGAAGATTTAGTGTATATAACTCTTTGGCAGCTATTGCTGTTGCATTACAATTTGGTTGTAATGCTGATATGATAAAAGAAGGATTGGTAGAAGTTAGAGTACCAGGAAGATCAGAAATGATAGACAATAAACTAGAAATTCCTATAATGATTGATTATGCTCATTCTCCAGAAAGTCTAGAGAGCATTTTAAATGCTGTAAAATCATATACAAGAGGAAGAGTAATTTGCGTATTTGGTTGCGGTGGTAATCGCGATAAAAATAAAAGACCTTTAATGGGAGAGATTGCAGGAAGAATAAGTGATTATACTATTATTACATCAGACAATCCAAGAGATGAAGAACCTTCAGAGATTATAAAAGAAATAGAAGAAGGTATTAAGAAAACTAAAGCAAATTACAAAGTTATAGAAGATAGAAAAGAAGCTATAAAAGCTGCAATAGAGATGGCAAATAAATTAGATATTGTAGTAATAGCAGGAAAAGGTCATGAAATGTACCAAGAAATAAAAGGAAAGAAAAATGAATTTAATGAGAAAAAAATAGTAATAGAAATTACAGATGAGCTAAAGAAAAAACAAGAAGAAAAGAGCACAAAAAAGAAAAAGTAAGGGTGAGAGATTAAATGAATTTACAGATAAAAATATTATTGGTAGCCTTTGGCGTAGCCCTAATACTAGGAATAATTATTTTACCAATATTAAGAAGATTAAAAGTAAGCCAACAAGAAAGAACAGAAGGTCCAAAGTCACATTTGTCCAAAAAAGGAACTCCAACAATGGGAGGAATTATATCTATAATAGCAATTACATTATTAAGTATAGGTGTTATGCTAATCTATTATGTGGATGATCAAGCAGATATTGTAAAGAGGATAATTCCATTATTGTTTGCAACATTGGGCTTTGGAATAGTTGGATTTATAGATGATTTTAAAAAAATGGTATTAAAAAATACAGATGGGTTAAAACCAACATATAAAATGTTAGGATTGTTAGTAATTTCTGTATGTTTTGTATTATATTTATTAAATGTTTTGAATATAGGAACTGATATTTACATTCCAATAATAAAAACTTTTGTAAATATTCCAGTTTGGATTTATATACCTTTTGCAATTATAGTAATGCTTGCTACTACAAATGCTGTTAACTTAACAGATGGTATAGATGGGCTAGCTACAAGTGTAACAACAATTATAGTTGCATGTTTAACTGTAATAGGAGTTATCTTTGATGTAAAAGAAATTATTATATTTGGAACTATAGTTTGTGGATGTAATTTAGCATTTTTAATATTTAATTTACATCCTGCAAAAATGTTTATGGGGGATACAGGTTCTTTAATGCTAGGTGGTGTAATTGCTGCAATGGCACTTGTTCTTAAAATGCCATTATTATTAATTGTTATTGCATTAATTCCAGTATTAGAGACACTTTCTGTAATGATTCAAGTTACATATTATAAAAAAACAGGAAAAAGAATTTTCAAGATGACACCAATTCATCATCATTTTGAATTATCTGGATGGAGTGAGAATAAAATTGTAACAGTATTTAGTTTAATTACATTAATCCTTTGTGTAGTTGGATTGAATATTATCTAATAAAGGAGATAAGGATGGCTAAAAATAAAAAAGTAAGAAAATTTTCAAAATTTGCAAATAATCAACTGGATTTTATCTTATTAATAACTGTTATATTATTGTTATCTCTAGGTTTAATAATGGTACTTTCAGCAAGTTCACCTACATCTCTTGCAGAAACAGGAGATGATAGTTATTCATACTTTAGAAAACAAGCAGGTTTTGCCATAGTTGGTGTTATTGCAATGTTGTTTATTTCTAAAATTGATTATAGGTTTTGGAAAAAATTTTATAAGATTGCATATATAGGTTCAATAATATTACTATTAATGGTATTAATACCTGGAATAGGTGTATCAGCAGGTGGTGCAAGAAGATGGATAAATTTAGGAGTTCAATTCCAACCATCAGAACTTGCAAAGATAGGATTGATTATATTTTATGCAAGCTATTTGACAGATCATAAAGATGAATTAAAGGATTTTAAAAAAGGTTTTATAAAGCCACTGTTGTATTTAATACCGGTAGTATTAATATTAATTCTTATACAAGATCACTTAAGTGCTACAATTATAATAGTATTAGTTGTTGGAATAATGATGCTTATGGCAGGTGTAAGACCAATGTATTTTGCAACTGTAGGTAGTGCAGCAGCAGTAGCAGGAGTTGCAGGGTTATATGCTATGGCAAAGTTTACTAGTAAAGGTGCATTCAGAATTGCGAGAATAACATCATTTTTAAATCCTTGGGCAGATAAACAAGGTGATGGATGGCAAGTAATACAAAGTTTATACGCTATAGGTTCAGGTGGCTTATTTGGAGTTGGATTAGGCCAAAGTAAACAAAAATATTTATATATATCAGAACCACATACAGATTTTATATTTGCAGTTTTGGCAGAAGAGTTAGGATTTGTTGGTTGTGCAATAGTTATTGCTTTATTTGGAATATTTATATGGAGAGGTGTTCTTGCAGCAATGAAAGCCCCAGATATGTTTGGTAGCTTAGTAGCAGTAGGAATTACATCTTTAATAGGATTACAAGCAATAATAAACATAGCGGTTGTAACATCATCTATGCCGGTAACTGGTATGCCATTACCATTCTTTAGTTATGGTGTAACTTCATTATTAATATTATTGTGTTCAGTAGGTATATTGCTTAATATATCACGAGCAGGCTCAAAGATTTAATATGAGATAATAGAAAGGGTAATAATATGAAAGTAATAATAGCAGCATCACAAACAGGTGGACATATAAATCCAGGTATTGCAATAGCAAATAAAATAAAAGAAGAGAATAAAGATGCAGAAATAATTTTTATTGGAACAAAAAGAGGATTAGAAAATGACTTAGTTCCAAGAGCAGGTTATAAATTAAGAACAATTGAAGCTTATGGAATCGTAAGAAAGATTTCTATAGATAATTTTAAGAAAATGCTAAAAACTTTAAAAGGTTATGGAGAAGCTAAAAAAATATTAAAAGAGGAAAAGCCAGATATTGTAATAGGAACAGGAGGATTTATTTGTGGGCCAGTACTTTTGGCAGCAGCAAAGCAAAAGATTCCTACAATGTTACATGAAAGTAATGCTTTTCCAGGGATTACAGTAAAATTATTAGCTAAAAAAGTCGATACAATTTTGATTGGATTTGAAGATGCAAGGGCTAAAATTCATGATGCAAAAAATATAGTTTTAACAGGAACTCCTACAAAATTTAAGGAAATACAATATAGCGATAAAGATAAAGAGGAATTCTTAAAAGAAAACAATTTACAAAAAGATAAAACTTTAATTTTAGTGTTTGGTGGAAGCCAGGGAGCAAGACCTATAAATAATGCATTAGAAGAAATAATAGAGAAAAAATTAAATAAAGACTATCAAATTTTATGGTCAGTAGGTCAAAGCCAATATGATATAATAAAAGAAAATTTAGCTAAGAAAAATATAGATATAACACAAATAGAAAATGTAAATGTTGTACCATATATATATGATATGCAAAAAGCAATGGCAGTATCAGATTTAATCGTTTGCAGAAGTGGTGCAATGACTATAACAGAAGTATCAATTTCAGGGCGACCAGCCATATTTGTACCATTATCATTCGCAGCGGAAAATCACCAAGAATATAATGCAAAGGTTTTAGTAAATGAGGGAGCTGCTAAAATAATCCATGATAATGAAATAAATGGAGAATCACTTAATAAAATGATAGAAGAAACTATAAGTGATAAAGAAAAGTTAAAAGAAATGGGCAATAATGCTAAAAAAATAGTTATGAAAGATGTAGAAGATAAAATATATAATGAAGTAGAAAAATTAATAAACAAAAGATAAAAGGAGGGCTGCAACATGAACGGAGTATTTTTAGGAGGAAAATTACAAGAAATTTCTTCGGTAGACACAAATTTTATAAAACAAGAAGTTAATTCTTTAACATCACAAGAAACCGAAATACAAAATAGAATAGACGAGCATATAGAGGAGTATTTAGATTGTATTAGGAGGAAAATATAATGGGAGTTAGTAGTGTTGCAATAAAAGGAGCTAAAACAGTAGGAAAATATTCATTAAAAGGATTCGAAAAAGGTGGAAAGTTTATAGGAAGAAATTCTTTAGCATTATTAGGAAATGCTATAAAGAGTAAACCTGTAAAACAAGTAGCAGGTATAGGAATGACTGTTGGAGCAATGTATCTTTTTGGACCAGCTATAATTACTGCAAAATTGTTTAAAGATTTAGTTATTGATAATTGTATTTTTAATAAAAACAAATCTGTTATGGATTCTGTTAAATCATCAATTGAAATGACTAAAGATAAAATGCAAAAAACGATTGCAGAGCCTGTATTAGATACTTTAGGAAATGCAGTGAGAAATACAGGAGATAAGATTTTTGATAAGGGTGGTGAAAGATAATGCCTAATATTACAAAAGAGGACTTCAAACAAGATTTACAAGAACTTGTAGAAATAGAAAACCAAAAGCAAATGAATTTAGCAGTATTATTTGAAAATTCATTAGCTAATAGTAAAGAAATAAGATTAACAGAATTTAAAGATAGACTTTATATTCAAGCAAATTATTATAATACATTAGAAAAATATCAATTAGAAATTGATGATTTAGTAACACAGTATAAAAAGCAATTGGACAAGTTATTTGATGTTTGTAGTACAAGATATATAAACATTCAAAGAGAACTAGCTGCTGCAATACAATCAGAAATAATTGTTGTAACTAATATTAGTATTAACAAACAAAATCTAGAAAAAGCTATAGAAGAAAATGATGGTGAAAAAATACATTACTATACAAATAAAATAAATGCTTCTATTCAAAAAAAATTAAATTATGAGACTATTGTAAATGAATGCAATAGTAGATTAGAAGCCTGTATAGATCAAATTAGCGATTTTTCAGAAAAAATAAAAATCGATGAAAATGTAAATGTGGCAAAAAAAGAGAAGAACAAAATTTTAGAATTCTTTAATAAATTGATAAAGAATTTAAATAGAAAGAAAAACTTCGAAAACTATGTATTAAAGCCATCAGAAAACCATATAGAACGCTTAACAGATGAAGTAGATAAATCAATAGGAAGTTTATATAATCAAATTTTTGAATTTGCAGTACAAATGAAAGACAATAAAGATAAAATTAATATGGCATTTAACGCCATGATGCAAGGCTAGAAATTCACACAGGAATTTGGGGACGTTCCTTTTTTTCCTATTTATAAAAATAATAAATCTAATAAAAATCTTTTTAGGAAAATCTACCTAAAAAGATTTTTTTCGACATAAGTTGATAAACGAAAAAAACATAAAAATATATAATGAAAAATAATTCGACAAAGTTCATTTTAAGACATAAAATATTTGTCGAAAAGGCAAAAAAAGTGGCATTCGATTTATATTGCAGACTCTATTACAAGAGTATATAGTAGTAAATACATAAAAAAATATAGGAGGAATCAAATGAAAACTTTTTTTGGCGGAATGTTTATGAACAAAGAAAATCTAAGAAAGGAAGGAATATTATATCCAATAAAATTAGAATATTATAAGATAAAAGATTTAAAAAGTAAGAATGATATATTTGGAATAGAGGTAGTAAAAACAGAATATATAAATGAAGAAATAAAAGTAGAAAAAGCTTCTATCGATAAATTAACAAATGATGAAAAAATAGAAAATTCAATATTAGATATACTAAAAAGAAATGAAGTAACGCCTGTTATATTAGAGGATGTAATAGAAGATTTAGTTAAATGCTAAAAAGTACTTGAAAAAAACAAATATATGAACTAAAATACTATAGTATTAAAGATTACAGAACACATATTCTGTAACTAAAAAGGAGAAGAAAATGGCAGATAAATTAATAATAGTAGAATCACCAGCAAAAGCAAATACAATAAAAAAGTTTTTAGGAGGAAAAACTAAAGTTGTTGCATCAATGGGACATATTAGAGATTTACCTAAATCAAAGTTAGGAGTTAATATAGAGAATAACTTTGAACCAGAGTACATAAACATAAGAGGAAAAGGAGATTTAATAAAATCACTAAAAAAAGATGCAAAAGCAGCTAAAAAAGTATATTTGGCAACTGACCCTGACCGTGAGGGTGAAGCAATTGCTTGGCATTTAGCACATATTTTAGATATTCCAGAGGATAGCAAATCAAGAGTAACTTTTAACGAAATAACTAAAACGGCTGTGCAAAAAGCTATAAAAGAGCCAAGGCAAATAGATATAAATTTAGTTAATGCACAACAAGCTAGGCGTGTATTAGATAGAATTGTAGGATATAAGATAAGTCCAGTATTATGGAAAAAGGTAAGAAAAGGATTATCAGCAGGAAGAGTTCAATCTGTTGCTGTTAAACTAATTGTAGATAGAGAAAAAGAAATAGAAGATTTTATACCAGAAGAGTATTGGAATATAATTGCAAAATTATTAGACGAAAAGTCTAAAAAAGAATTTGAAGCCAAATTAGTTGGTAAAAATAATAAAAAATTAGAAATACATAGTAAAGAAGAAGTAGATGAAATTCTAGATAACATAAAGGATGCAAAGTTTATTGTAAAAGATGTAAAAAAAGGTGAAAGAAAAAGAAATCCAGCACCTCCTTTTACAACAAGTACAATGCAACAAGAGGCATCTAGAAAACTTAATTTTAGCTTAAAAAAGACTATGTCTGTTGCACAAACTCTTTATGAGGGAGTAAAAATACCAGAAAAAGGAACAGTTGGTTTAATTACTTACATGAGAACAGATTCTACAAGAATTTCTGAAGAAGCAAGGAAAGTTGCAAAAGAGGTTGTAGAGGCAACATATGGAAGCGAATATTACGAGAACAGATATTATAAAACAAAAGCAGATGCACAAGATGCACACGAAGCTATTAGACCAACATATATAGATATTAAACCAGAACAAATTAAAGATTCTTTAACAAATGATCAGTATAAACTTTATAGATTAATTTATAATAGATTTTTAGCAAGCCAAATGAAATCTGCAATATTTGATACGTTGGCAGTAACAATTGATGCAAACGAATATAATTTTAAAGCTAATGGACAATCAATTAAATTTAAAGGATTTATGACTTTATATGTAGAAGGAACAGATGAGAAAGAAGATGAAATTGGACAAATTCCACTATTAGAAGTTGATCAAGAAGTTAAAAAAGAAAAAATAGAATCAAAACAAAGCTTTACAGAACCACCACCAAGGTATACAGAAGCAAGTCTAGTAAAAGCATTAGAGGAAAAAGATATTGGTAGACCAAGTACATATTCACCAACTATAACAACTATCATAGCAAGACACTATGTAGAAAAAGAAGCAAAACAATTGGTACCAACAGAACTTGGTAAAGTTGTAAATAAATTATTAACAGAGAATTTTCCAGACATTATAAATGTAGAGTTCACAGCAGAAATAGAAAATGAATTTGACGAAATTGCAGATGGAAAAGAAAACTGGAAACAGATGATTTCTGAGTTCTATGGACCTTTCGAAAAAGAATTAGAAAAAGTAGAAAAAGAATTAGAACATGTAGAATTAGAAGAAGAGGTATCTGACGTACCTTGCGAAAAATGTGGTAGGATGATGGTTGTAAAATATGGTAGATATGGAAAGTTCTTGGCATGCCCTGGATATCCAGAATGTAAAAATGTAAAACCATATATAGAAACTATAGAAGAACCATGTCCAAAATGTGGAGGAAAAGTACAAATAAGAAAAACTAAAAATAGAAGAACATTTTATATATGCGAGAACAATCCAGAAAAATGTGATTATATATCTTGGACAAAACCAAAAAAAGCAGAAAAATAGATATAAATTTAAGAACTATATCAGTTATGGTATAGTTCTTTTTTTGCATAAAAAATTTATATAAAAGTATTTGTAGCACTTGTGAAAACGCGTAAAATATTATATAATAATAAACTGAAAATAAATGTGTGGTAGGAGCAAAAAGATGTTAGTAAATAATGAGATAATAACTGAATTATATGAAAATGCAGGCGATACAAGATATCAAAATGCATTAGAATATGTAAAAGAAAAAAGAGTAACAATAACTAATGTAAATTATGAAAATAAAAATAATTTTGAGCTAGCTGCAACTGTAAAAGGAAGCAAAGGAACATATAATGTATATGCAAAAATAGAAGAAGGGGAGATTAAAGATATAAAATGCTCATGTCCAGATAATACTCAAAATTATTGTACTTGTAAGCATATTTTAGCGATGTTTATAGAGTTTATTGACAATTCTATATACGAAGAATTATATGCAAATCAGCCAGTAAAAAAGCAAGAAACAAATACAAAAATGGATCATCGTGGATTTAAGCAAATGATTACAGCTTTTTATAATACAGAAGTAGAAACTATTGATGAGGAAGAAGAAGTAATAAAAGAAAGAAAAAATATAAAAATAGTTCCTAGTATAATTTTTGATAGTTATTATAAAGAAATGAAGGTAGAATTTAAATTAGGTATAGATAAATTTTACAAAATAAAAAGTTTATCAGATTTTTATACAAGTATGCTAAATAAAGAAAATTTAAAATATGGAAATAAATTAGAATTTATCCATACAAGGGAGAATTTTGCAAAGGAAAGTTTACCTATACTGGACTTTATTTTAAAACATGCAGAAGTTATAAAATATGTTAATAGTAGTGGGAATGCAGGATATAGATATTATGGTAAGGTGCTAAGCGATAATTGTATAATTTTAAGTAATACTGGAATAGATGAATTTTTCGAGATTGTAAAAGGCAAAAATTTAGAAATAGTTCAAGACGGAGAAAAAGGAAAAATAGCATTTATCCCAGGAACTCCAAATATAAAATTTAAACTAACAGAGGTATCAGATGGTGAATTTGCTTTAACACAAAAAGAAGATGTTTTTGAATATCACGTACTAGAGGGAAAAGAATATATTTATGTTATTTTAGATGAATATATTTATAGATGTGATAAGAATTATAAAAATACTGTTATAAAATTACTTGAGATTTATAAAAAGAATTTTATTAGAGAAATAAGATTTAATAAAAAAGAATTACCAGATTTCTTCTCATTAGTTTTACCAAAAATGAGAGAATATATTGATACTTCAAACATAGATACAGAAAAATTAAAAGATTATATACCAAAAGATTTAGATGTAAAGATGTTTTTAGATTTTGATAAAAATAATTTCATTATTGCAGAGTTGAAATTTATATATGGTGATATCGAATTTAATCCATTAGATTTAGATAATATACCAAAGGTTGCAAGAAATGTAATTCAAGAATCTAATTGTTTAAATATGTGTAGAAAAACAGGATTTTTATTGGACTCAGCCAATAAGAGATTTGTATTAGTAACAGATGATGCAATATATAAATTTTTATCACAAGATATAAATAACTATACAGAAAAATATGAAGTTTTAGTAACTGATAATTTTAAAACCAAAGAAATAAGACAGCCAAAACTAGGAACAGTAGGTGTTAAAATCGAAAATAACTTACTTAATATAGATTTAACAGGTTTAGATTTTGATAGAAGCGAGTTAAAAGAAATTTTAGCAAAATATAATTTAAAGAAAAAATATCATAGACTAAAAGATGGTAGTTTTTTAGATTTAGAGCAAAATGATGATATAAAATTTTTAAACAGTTTAGAATATGGAATGGAAGTTGATTATAAAGATTTAGAAAAAGGAAAAATAAGAGTTCCCGTGTATAGATCTTTATATTTGAACAAATTATTAGAAAATGTTAAAAATGTAGAAATCCAAAAAGACAAAGAATATAAAGAGATTGTAAATAATATTGATGAACGTGAATATGATGATGAAATAACTCCACCAGAAGGATTAAATTGTACATTAAGATATTACCAAAAGGTAGGATATAAATGGTTAAAAATATTAGATGATTACAGACTAGGTGGTATTTTGGCAGATGATATGGGTCTTGGAAAAACAGTTCAATTAATTGCATTATTATTAGACTATAAAGCGAATGCAAAAGTAAAATTGCCATCAATTGTAATAACACCAAGTTCTTTGGCTTTAAATTGGAAAAGTGAAATAGAAAAATTTGCAAAAGATATAAAAGTTTTAGTTATTAGAGGAACTTCAGAAGAAAGAGAAAAACAAATAAAACAAATTCCAGAATTTGATTTAGTTATAACATCTTATGATTTATTAAAAAGAGATATGGAAGTATATAAAAGGGAAGATATATTATTTAAATTCCAAATTGCAGATGAGGCACAATACATAAAAAATAGTAATACTCAAAATGCGAAATCTTTAAAAACAATAAATGCACAAACAAAATATGCACTAACTGGAACTCCAATAGAAAATTCTTTAGCAGAGTTATGGTCAATATTTGACTATATTATGCCAGGATATCTATTTACATATAAAAAGTTCAAACAATTATACGAAATTCCAATAATGAGGGATAATGACCAAGAGGCTATGGAAAAATTAAAAATGATGATAGAACCTTTTGTACTTCGTAGAGTAAAGAAAGATGTATTAAAAGAATTACCAGAAAAGAGCATAACTGTATTAAATAATGAAATGCAAGGTGAACAACTAGAGATTTATTTGTCATATCTAGCTCAGGCTAAAAAAGAAGCAATGACTGAAATTGAAGGAAATGGATTCGAAAAATCTCAAATTAAAATTTTGGCATTATTAACTAGATTAAGACAAATATGTTGTCATCCATCATTATTTTTAGAAAATTATATGGGTGAGAGTAGCAAATTAACACAATGTATAGAGATTGTTAAAGATGCTATTGCAGGAAAACATAAAATTCTAATTTTTTCTGGTTATACATCTATGCTTAATATTATAGAAGGAAATTTGGCAAAAGAAGGAATTAGCTATTATAAATTAACAGGTCAAACAAAAGTTGACGAAAGAGTAAAATTAGTAAATGATTTTAACAATAATCCTGATGTAAAAGTATTTTTAATATCTCTTAAAGCAGGAGGAACAGGATTAAACTTGATTGGTGCAGATATGGTTATTCATTATGATCCATGGTGGAATATGTCTGCTGAAAATCAAGCGACAGATAGAGCTTATAGAATTGGTCAAAAGAATAATGTACAAGTTTATAAACTTATAACAAAAAATTCTATAGAAGAAAAAATTTATGAACTACAAGAAAAGAAATCTAAACTTATAGATAATATGCTTAGTACACAAACAACCTTTATTAATAAACTTAATAAGGATGATATTATGGAATTATTTAATTAGTTTAGAAGTAAGAATAAAACTAATATGTGTAAGCTTTTGTCTTACACATATTGTGTTTGGAAAGGAAAATGATGAAAGATTATATAAATGTAATAGGTGGAGGATTAGCAGGAACAGAAGCTGCGTATCAAATTGCTAAAAGAGGAATAAAAGTTAAGTTATATGAAATGAAACCAAATAAATATTCACCAGCACATTCAAACCAAAATTTAGCAGAAATTGTGTGCAGTAATTCTTTTAAATCAAATCTACATACAAATGCTTGTGGATTGCTAAAAGAAGAATTAAGGGCTATGGATTCATTGCTTATAAGAATAGCAGATAACACCGCTGTCCCAGCAGGTCAGGCATTAGCAGTTGATAGGGAAATATTTGCAAAGAAAGTTACAGAAGCTATTAAAAGCAATCCGAATATAGAAGTAATAAATGAGGAAGTAGTAGATTTAGAAAAATTAATAGAAGAGGCAATTACGATTGTTGCAACAGGGCCATTAACAGCTGATGAATTAGCTACGAATATTTCTAAGATAACTGCACAAGATAAGTTGTATTTTTATGATGCAGCAGCTCCAATAGTTACAAAAGATAGTATTGATTTTGATATTGCTTTTTGGGGAGATAGATATGAGCAGGAAAGAGAAAAAGATGAAGAAATAGAAGAGTGGAAAGAAAGACTAAAAAATACAAAAGAAAAGCAAAATTATATAAATCTACCTATGAATAAAGAAGAATATGAGAACTTTTATAAGAATTTAATAGATGCAGAAGTAGTAGAACTTCATCATTTCGAAAAAAGAGAGATATTTGAAGGATGTATGCCAATAGAAATTATGGCAAAAAGAGGAGAAGATACATTAAGATTTGGCCCATTAAAGCCAGTTGGTTTTACTGATCCAAGAACTGGAAAAAGACCATATGCATTAGTTCAATTAAGGCAAGATGATACAGAAGGAAATATATTTAACTTAGTTGGATTTCAAACCAATTTAAAATATGGGGAACAAAAACGAGTATTTTCTATGATACCGGGATTGGAAAATGCTGAGTTTGTAAAATATGGTGTAATGCACAGAAATACTTTCATAGATTCGAGTCATTTGTTAACAAATACGTATAAAATGAAAAGTATTAAAAACTTATATTTTGCAGGTCAAATTACAGGTGTTGAAGGATATGTAGAATCAATTTCTTCTGGTCTTATGGCAGGTATAAATGCTGCAAATGAATTTTATGGAAAAGAGGAATTTATTTTACCAATAGAGACTATGACTGGAGCTTTATCAAATTATATTTCTACTCCAAATGAAAAATTTCAACCAATGAACGCTAATTTTGGAATAGTTCCAGGATTAGAAAAAAGAATAAAAGATAAAAAAGAAAAATATACAATATTGGCTGATAGAGCTATTGCGAAGTTAAAAGAAATAACCAAAAAAAGAAACGACTTTTAAAGTCGTTTCTTTTTATCTTTCTCCTCTTGAATGTGATTGCTCTTGCTCATTTTGAATTCTCTCATTATATTCTTTGATAACTTTAGCGTAAGCATCTTGTCCAATTTCTGTTCTATAAGCATCTACAAAGTTATTAGTTGTATCTATTACTTTTGCTTGTGTAAGTGTTCTAGTGTCATCTGGTCTTTTAAAGACACCTTTAAATGGCTTTGGTTTGTCATGAACCCAATTAGATAATCCTTTTCCTAAACCATTAAAAAATCTTTTTACTTTAGACATAAGTCCATGACCTTTATATGTTTTCTTCTCTTCTAGTTCTTCTTCTCTATCTCTTCTGATTTGGGCTAAATCTTCATCTGCATATCTTACATAGCTTTGCAATGCTTTTATTTGAGTATCTTTTGATTTTATAGAATCACTAGCCTTTGTCTTTATATCACTAAAACTAGCATTAGACGTAGGATCTGTATATACACCAATATTGTGTAGTATAGAAGTATCATCATTAAAATCAATAGTCATATCTGCTGGAAGTCCTAATTCAGTTTTATGATCTGCTATATATTTTTTGAAAGAGTTACCTTTTGATGTAATTCTTCTTTGAATTGTAGCTACTTCATCTTTAAAAACATTTAATTTTGCTTCTCTTTCTTTTTTTGCTTGGTCTGACTCACGTCCTCTAGTACCAGGTTTTACATGAGAATATTTATTTACATAGCTTTCTAAAAGAGCTAAAACAGCTTTATCGTCATCAATTGATAAATAAGATTTTAATTTAGAATCATTTTCAGCAGCAGCTTCTATTTTACTATATAAATCAAGTTCCATAGCTGGTGCTACTTTGTCTTGTTCTAATTTTAATAAACTGTCTTGTGATTGAGTTTTTATTTGATCTCTTAAAGCTTTTTTAAAATCAAAATTTGTATTAAGGTCGTCAATATATTTATCTAAAGTTTGTGAAGCTGTTTGAATTTCTTCTCTTGTCTTATATAAAGTATTGGTTTTTAATGTACGAAGTTCATTTTCTATTTTACTGATTTGAGTATCTATTGATGTAGTTTGTGCATTTCTTTCATCTTCTGTTAAAAACGCACTAAAAAGAACTAAATTAGATTTTTGTGTTCTTAAAGCACCAAGTTTTTGTTCATAGCTTTCTACTTTTGTTCTGATATGCATTATTTGATCTAAGTTATTTCTTATATCTGAAAAATCTGATTTTTTTGTTGAATATTCTGTACTAAATTCGGAAAATTCTCTTGCCATAAATATTGCCTCTATATGAGGCTTCACCATCCTCTCTTAAATATTTTATTATTTAGATAAAATTTCATCGCATTTTTTTATTAATTCGTCTACTTCTAAAGAAAGCTCATTTAAAGAAAGTTTATATGCAGCTAATTCTTTAGGAGACATTTTTTGTAATTCTTCTTTAGTTGGTAATTTTTTTTCTTCCATAATTATGTTTATCTTAGTTTAAAACCAAGATATCCTCCTCTCTTTAGTGATTAAACACTATATTAATTATACTAGAAAAGGTAAATAATGTCAACAACTTTTTATGTAAAGTAAAATGCAGATTGCTACTAACTGTATGTTAAGAAGAAAACAAGAGAATTTGACTTATTTTACATAATGAGATATAATAATAAGTACATTAAACAGAGTTGGAGGTACTTATCATGAGTAAAAATGTAAAGCGGTTCATTATTGGCGCTATCATTTTCCTGGTAGGAGTGGTGTTGGTAGTTTCTGGAACAGTAAGCATCAACATATTGAACCTTTTGGATTGGTTCAAGGATGCATGGCAGTGGATTTGGGCTAGATTGTCTCCAATTATTCCACTCAAGGAAATTTTGTGTTTCCTTGCCGGTGTTGCTGTGACTGCGATTGTCGTAGCAATACGCAATAGCAAGAAATAACACAAACACCAACCAAACCAGGAACGAGAGACCGAGGGGGCGATGCACATGCATCGCCTTTCTCCATGCTTAATAAAAACATAAGTAAACATAAATATTTACAAATTCTAGAAAATATGTTATAATTAATTAGTCTAACAAGACCGTATAAATATTAATAGGAGGTTATAATGTATGAAGAGAAATCAGAGTCAGTCAGCAATGCAGCAAAACGCAGGTCAGTCCGCGGGTGGTTCTCAACAGAGAACTTCTGAAAAAGCACGCCGTAGAAAGCGCAAGTGCGCAGGCGTGAACTATGTCCGAATGTTCCTTGGTTTGATTGCAATCATTTTCGTGATTGTAATTACTGGGGTACAAGCATCAGGCTGGGAAGCAATTGCTGATGCATTATTCGGAGGTATTACCTGGATAGAGGTAATAAGATATGTTGTAATCGTTGCTCTCAGTATGGCTGTAGGATATTGGATAAAAAAGCCATACAAAGTTTATATGAGAGGAAACAATAGCAACAAACGTTCTGAAGCTAACGAACAGAAAGCTGAAGAATAACGAGGGGGGAGTGTACGAAGGGCAACCTTATACACTCTCTTATTCGTTGTATAAATAAGGTACGAATTTTAAATTTAACATATAAAAATTTTTAAGTATAAAATACTGTTAATATCTTGGGAAAAAATATGTATAAATACTGCCGAAGATATTGACAGTATTGCTTTTTGATGATAAAATAATTCACGCTAGTGTATTATGCACAAATAGGCATATATAAAATATAGGAGGTGAAATTTAAGTGCCAACAATTAATCAATTAGTAAGAAAAGGAAGAAAAACATCAGTAACAAAATCAACAGCTCCAGCATTGCAACATGGTTACAATTCTAAAAAGAATAGACAAACTAACCATAGAGCACCACAAAAAAGAGGAGTTTGTACAGTAGTTAAAACTGTAACACCAAAGAAACCTAATTCAGCATTAAGAAAAGTTGCCAGAGTTAGACTTTCTAATGGTTATGAAGTAACATCTTATATCCCAGGAATAGGACATAACTTACAAGAACACAGTGTTGTTCTAATAAGAGGAGGAAGAGTCAAAGACCTTCCAGGTGTTAGATATCATATTATTAGAGGAACATTAGATACAGCAGGTGTTAAAGACAGAATGCAAGGTAGATCAAAATACGGAGCAAAAAGACCTAAAAAATAAAATTTAGGAAAATTAAAAACTAGTGCTAATAATTACTAATTTAAGGTACTTAAATTTAGAATATATAGCACTATACGGAAAAGATAAACTTTTCAGAGTACCTAGATACTGAATTAGTATCAAAATAAAATTAAGGAGGGAAGAATAGTGCCAAGAAAAGGATATATAGCAAAAAGAGAAGTTTTACCAGATCCAGTATATAATAGTAAAGTTGTTACAAAATTAGTAAACAATATTATGCTAGATGGTAAAAAATCAGTTGCTCAAAAAATAGTTTACGGTGCATTTGACATTGTAAAAGAAAAAGAGCAAAGAGATCCACTAGAAGTTTTTGAAGAAGCACTAAATAACATCATGCCAGTTCTTGAAGTTAAAGCTAGAAGAGTTGGTGGAGCTACATACCAAGTTCCATTAGAAATCAGACCAGAAAGAAGACAAACTTTAGGTTTAAGATGGTTAGTTAGATATGCAAGAACAAGACATGAAAAAACAATGGCAGAAAAATTAGCCGGAGAAATTATAGATGCTATAAACGGAAACGGTGGAGCATTCAAGAAGAAAGAAGATACACATAGAATGGCAGAAGCTAACAAAGCATTTGCACATTATAAATGGTAATAATAATGCTAAAAAAGAGTATATTAAGAGATATAAAACTTTATAGTAACAATGAGGGGAGGAAATAAAGTTGGCAGGAAGAGCATATCCATTAGAGAGAACAAGAAATATAGGAATTATGGCTCACATTGATGCTGGTAAAACAACAACAACAGAGAGAATACTTTTCTATACAGGGAAAACTCATAAAATAGGAGAAGTTCACGAAGGTGCAGCTACAATGGACTGGATGGAACAAGAACAAGAAAGAGGTATAACAATTACATCTGCTGCTACAACTTGTTTCTGGAATAATAACAGAATAAATATTATTGATACACCAGGACACGTTGACTTTACAGTAGAAGTTCAAAGATCTTTAAGAGTTCTTGACGGTGCAGTTACAGTACTTGCTGCAAAAGGTGGAGTTCAACCACAAACAGAAACAGTTTGGAGACAAGCTGATAAATACCAAGTACCAAGAATGGTATATGTAAATAAAATGGACATCACAGGAGCAAACTTTATGCTTTGTGTTGACCAATTAAAAAATAGATTAAAAGCTAATGCTGTACCAATCCAATTACCAATTGGAGCAGAAGATCAATTCAAAGGTATAGTAGACTTAATCAAAATGAGAGCATTCATTCATAAAGACGATTTAGGAAAAGAAATAGAAGAAACAGATATTCCAGTCATAAAAGATGTTCAAATTCCGGATAATTGTCCGCCGATGAAACTCAACGAAATTGAAATGAACTCTGAAATTCGCATGAGTACAAATATTTCTGAATTCGATAGAGTACTGGGAAGCGGGATTGTTCAGGGCTCTCTCATTCTTATTGCAGGAGATCCGGGGATTGGAAAATCAACAATACTTTTACAGACATCAGGTGAACTTTGTAAAAACAATAAAAAAGTTTTGTATGTTTCAGCAGAAGAATCTGCCGGTCAAATAAAACTTAGAGCAGAGAGACTGGGAGTAAAATCCGATAATCTTTATATTTACCCACAGACAAATCTTGAGCTTATCAAAAAACATATTGAAGAAATGAAGCCTGATTTAGTTATAGTAGACAGCATTCAGGCTGTATACACTTCCGCGATTCAAAGCTCTGCCGGAAGCGTTTCCCAGATTAGGGAATGCTGCAATACACTTATGCAGATTGCCAAAACTCAAAATATATCAATTATTGTTATCGGTCATGTAACAAAAGAGGGAAATATTGCAGGACCTAAAGTTCTTGAGCATATGGTGGATACTGTTATCCAGTTTGAGGGTGATAAATATAAATCATACAGGATTTTGCGCTCTATAAAAAACAGATTTGGTAACACATCGGAAGTCGGCATTTTTGAGATGGGCAGCAAGGGTTTGACAGAGGTTATTAATCCGAGTGAATTATTTTTAAAAGAATATAACCAGACACAGACTCCTGGAAGTACAATAATTGTAACAAGCGAGGGCACAAGACCTCTTTTAGTTGAAATTCAGGCTCTTGTTGGAACAACTCCTTATCCTGCACCAAGAAGGGTGGCAAATGGAGTTGATACAGGAAGAGTTCTGCAAATACTGGCAGTTCTGGAAAAAAGAATAGGCTTAAACCTTTCCAAGCAGGACGTATACGTTAACGTTATCGGCGGCATTGATGT
>OHPO01000141.1_pt1 | contig 38282 bp, 28 predicted proteins | sample 1577741 | NCBI WGS metagenome assembly OHPO01 (sample SAMEA3879574, study PRJEB24766) | human gut metagenome | biome: human-associated habitat; feature: feces | place: USA | collected 1985/1987
GTAACGCTCCTGCCCATAAGAAGAAAGGATGGTGTTAGTAAAGTTATCGTATTCGTCAATCAGCAGGTAGATGCGCGGGCAGTCCGTGCGGCTGACGTACTCCTTGAGGGCAGCCAGCATCTGTTCTGGATTTGTCTCGTCAGGATTAACAACCTCCCATATTCCACTGCCCAACAGGTGTTCATATTTTAAAATAAAATTCTTCATCACCATGCAGCAATACTCACAGAACGAACGCTCCACAAATTCCAACTTAGAACTGACTTCAGAGAAGTTGAAGCGCAGAACCATGTAGCTGTTATGTCGCTTTGTCGGATGTTGCCCGATATATAGTTCTCCAAACAACTCTTCAAATCTACCGGCATAGTCAATGCTGTAGTACGCCTCCAACATGGCCAGAAACAGTGACTTACCGAATCTGCGGGGGCGAATCAGAAATAAGTAGGGAGGTTGCCGTTCCAGCATTTCGATGAAACGGGTCTTGTCCACATAGTAGTAATCCTCGCACCTGATGCGGGGGAAGTCCGATAATCCGTAGGGTAATGCCTTCATAACTGCCTGCTTTTAATATTCTACAAAGCAAAGGTAATAAAAATGATTGCAAATTCTACGAAGACCTTGAAATAGTTACAATCGGACACCGTTATTTACCACATATTCCGAAGATCGTATCATGAGAAAGGTGCGCAGCATCAGCATCGGGTAGACAAGCCAAATGATAAACCGGTACCGCAGAAAGCAGGGAACTCAAAGTATCACTGATGTAATCATACAATTCATCGCTGTAAGCAAAGTCAGGCGGACACGAAGGATGCAACGCGCCATATCCTTGAGCCACACTGAGCCTCTTAATTTGATTGTAAGGAGCTTGCGACAATCGTACACAAGCCGCCAACGGATAACTTTCATTCTTGTAGCAAGGTGTCTTTCCACTCCATGGGCTGCCATATATCCATGGTTCTCCGTCTATGATGCGAAGTATAGGACTGTCATCATTCAGCAGAACAGTGCCTTGTATGTTTTCGCGCCACAAACGGGTGTGAGTACTCTTACCCGTACCACTTTCTCCCAAAAAGAGAATCGCTTTACCCTCACACACAATAGTACTGGTATGGATAGCCACTGTTTTGAAAGGTACTGTAACCACTCCATAGGCAATCCAGCATGCAAACCGAAGCAGGCGGAGATTATAATTACCTTTGAAACTGGCCACTTGCTTGTTTTTATCCAGCCAAAGCTCAAGTGCTTCACCCTCAGGAGGCAGCATTACGAAGAGAAAGCCATTATTATACCGGCCAAAATGGCTGACAATACCATCAATCTCATTCGTATATAGCACTGTTTCAAATAAAGGTGCTTCCGTGGTAGACTCTACAAAGTGACAAAGAGGCTCGCCATCTGCCATTACTTTAAAGGGGATAAAGCCTGTTAACGCATCTACCGCCTGTACCAGCCTCTCACCTTCCACCCGGATGCGGTGTCCGGCTATCAAATAATCATGTATCATCTTCGTTATTTTTCTTTAGTATATATATTTTTCCACTATCCAAATCGAATATCCGGTCACAAAAAGCTAACGAACTTTCACGGTGGGCTATGACAATCAATGTCAATTCCCGATGCTGTAGTGAAAGTATTTCCAAAGCATGATTAATTTCCTGTTCCGCCTTGTTGTCCAAAGCGGAAGTGGCTTCATCAAAGAACAATACTTCAGCTTCCTTGTAAAGTGCCCGTGCAATGCCAATCCGTTGTTTCTGACCGCCGGATAAACGGCTGCCATATTCGCCTAATGGTGTATCCAACCCTTGTGGTAATTCATCTGCCCATTCCTTCAGTTGTACCTGCTGCAAGACCTGTACTACTTTCGTTCGGTCAACTAGAGATTGTCCCAGTGCTATATTATCAACAAGCGTACCTTCTATAATAAATATCTCCTGCGGCACATATCCCACCAGCTTATGCCACTCACTCCGGTTGGCAGAGGTCAGCTTCCTACCGTCAATCAGTATTTCACCGGATGTAGGTGGAAAGAAGCCGAGCATCAAGTTAAAGAGAGTCGATTTCCCCGAACCGCTTGCTCCACGTATTCCAATACGTTCTCCACAATGGATATTTAGATTCAAACCGCCGAAAAGTGCATGTCCGTCCGGAAAAGCAAAACCGAGCTTGTGTAGTTCAATACTGTGCTTGAAGGTAAAAGGCATTTCACTTTGCATCTCTTGCCATGGCCGGTCACTTATGCCCTCTTTTACTACTGTTATAGTATGCGAAACATTTTGAAGTGTCACCCAACTGTTCAATACAGCTCTCACGGCAGGAATCAGCCTGAAAGCTGCTACTGCAAACACACCGCTCACCAGCCCCAAATCACCGCTTCCTGTACCGATCAGCAAGGCAAGCCCACTTACTATTGCCACTTCCGGGAGGAATGACGGAAAAAGCTGGTACACTTCCATACGCAGACGGTTACGAACAATAAATTCCATACCTTGTTCGAAAGAAGCAAGCGAAGTATGAAAAGCCCGGGCTATTTTCAACTCAGAGTATCCCCGGAAAGCTTCCACCACCGTGCGGCTCTGCTTGCGACGTCCTTCCAACTCCTCCATGCCATAGCGTCGTAAACGCTTCCGTACCAAACCCACATACAGACCAGCCAGAGGCAGAAAAGACGCACAAAGCAAAAATCCGGCAAGCGGTTCCCAGGCAATAAGCGCCGACACCATTAGCAGTACTAACACTACTTCTCCTGCCATGCGAAAAATAGGAGCTAACACTCCTGAGCAGAACATATAGCAGACATAATTCACCTCATGCCCCAACTGCACACTGCTCTTTTCTTTCAGGAAAAGCAATCCACGATGATAATAATTAGCAAACATCCGCCTACTAAAGTCACGATATATTTCCAATTGATAGCGGCTTTGTACACGTGCCAGAAACACCACCAGAGCATTCTTCAACAATACAAATAGCAGTACAGCCCCACACAGTGCTAGCATCATGCCTCTTCCTCCATTCTGTTTCATTACTACCAGCAGTATCGGTATTAATGCTGCCACTCCTGCAAAATCAAGGATGGCACGCAGCAAGACCGAAAAAGCCACCCATATACCCCGCTTGCGTTGCCCTTTAGGCAGCAATTGAATTATTACTCTAATCATCGATTCATCTTTATTAGCTTTTGTCTACTGCTTGCCGGGCATCGTTTTTATCCTTTTGATGTTTCTTATAAAATCTTTCGCAAACAACACCCAACCAATACTTCCTACACCACTTAGCAAAATGTACATTACGATGACCAACCCCTTCCGGGGCTTCGAAGGACTTAGTGGAACCATTATAGGATGAATGACGGTATATACCGGAGCAACCTTCTTTACTTTTGCTTTCGCCGCATGCACTTGCACTTCTGTTTGATTGTAGATGGAATAGGCTAAATCCATTTCACTTCGCAGTCTGGACAACTCGGCACGCGAAGTCAATTTCACCAGTCCTTGGTTAACATCCGCATACCGAGTATATTTTTCTTGGGCGGCATAATACTCTGCCTGTGCTTCTCTGCAGAGCTTTTCGTTATATTCCAATATCCGGCGTGCCTTGCTTGTCCGGTATTCTGTCATATATGTTTTCAGGCGTGACTGTATAGTGTCCAGCACAATAGCAGCAACCTGCGGGTCCTGCATTGTGACATTTATGGTTATCGCCCTCTTTTTTTGATCTATTTCAATGCTCAATCTGGAAGCGATGGCGCCGGCTATACCGGCCTCTTCCCGGGTTATCCAGAAAGGTGCTGATTTAGTTCCTTTTTCTATTTTTTCCTCTTTCTGTTTTTTCTTGAACAGGGACAGGCACCATCCCAGCAGTCTGGAGGGTGCCGAAGTGATGGAACTCCACCACGGTGCTTTCTGGTATTCTTTCAGGTATTGGGCAAGGGTCATTGTGGTGCTGTCTCCCTGCCTGTGTATCTCAGTATTGAAAAGCCGGAGAAGAAAGGGGGTGGAAGTGGCAATGGAATAATAGAGGGAAGGGTAAAGGGCCTCTCTCTCAATGGCTGTGGAAGAGTTCGTATTACCCGTCATGCCGACCCATGCACTGATGTCCGAATAAGAACGTTTGTGGAGATCTTCATGGGCCACAAATATACTTGCCGTATATTCTTTGGGAGTGCCAAGGGCAATGATTATCCCTACAACAGCACCAATGCTACAGACTTTAAAAATCAGTATCCGGGAATTCCAGACTTTTGTGGCGAGTTTAAGCCAGTCAGTCTCCTGCTTGTCGGAGAAATCCTTTTCGTACATATATTTCGCTTAAGTTATGATATTTGTCTTAGAGTCGGTTAAAATCATTCTTTCATTTCACTGCTGATGAAATACTTGGTAAGTATCATGCCTGAGCACTTATCTCAACCTACTCTGTGCGGTATATCAAAACGAGGATGTCCTTATAGGGGACACCCTCGCTTACTATTATTGAATTAACGAATGAAGGTGGTTACTTCACGGGACTTTTTAGCTCCATGGAGTAGTCTTATCAGATTTCAGTAATTTGCCGTTTGAATTTGTGAGACCACTATTGTTTACAAGGTCATTGCAAATGAACGTATTTCCAGCGTTGTTTTTGTCAACAGTCAAAGTCACGCCTGAACTTATTGTAATCTTACTGATTATAACTTCGTTGGCAGTTGCACTTGACTTAATTCCAGCATCAGCGGTAAATGTCAGTTCTCCATAATTACCGGCGGTAGCTATATCCAAATCACATGCTTCAGTTGTAAATTTGATATTTACATTTTGCGGAATAGTAGTTACATTACCAGTAGCTTCAATTTCTGTAGCACCCGCGAATTCTGATATGTCCCCTGCCTTATTTGTCTTGATTTTCAGGAATTTAGAAACAGTACCTTTCTTATAGCTTTCAGCATCAGTAATATTGTTAGTGCCATAGATGATACCTTTCGCATTATCCAAGTTACCTTTTACAGTAATGGCAGCTTGCGTATTCTGCGTACCACCGATAATAGCATTGTTGGTCAATGTAGCACCACTGGCAATAGAAATATTGAATTTCTTAATATCGCTAGTACTACTAACTGCACTACCTAGTTCAGGAGTAGTTAACGTACCATTGTTAATCAATGTGCCCTTTACGTCAAAAGCAACTTCATCTACACTTGCATTAGGTACAATTACCTCTGCACCTGCAGCAATTGTTGCTGTAATACCTTTGGCAACGTCCAATTTCTTAATAGTCAATGTCTTCCCTTCAACTGCCTTGATAGTAGATGTACCGGTTACAGTAAAAGTTCTCTCACTCAAAGCAGCAATTTCTTTCACATTCAGGTCAGCTTGTAAGTTCAAGTCCGCAGTTATCTCTGATGCTTTTAAATCACGGCTTGTTTCAGCAGGAGTAACGGCATTCTCTACAATAGACCATTCGCCACCACTCAGCGTAACGCTCATTGACTTACCTATAGCAGCAAGACAATCTTTACGGTTGGTAACGACAGCAGTTGTTGTACCGCCATTAATGTTATACTGCTTACCACCAGTCAATGCTGCATAAGTACTAGGATTCATAACCTCTACAGTACCATTAGTGTTAGTTATCTCCCCATTATTTGATTCACTTCCATCGCGGGCAATAATCGTACCAGCATTAGTATAAGTAGAGGCAGTAACTGTCAAAACACCATAATTATCAATTGTACCATTATTTGTGAAGCCAGCTGCATTCGTTAAAGTACCATGATTTTCAATGACACCTGCATTTTCATTTGCTTTAAGGTCTAAACTTGCCCCTTCCTCTACTACTATTTTAGCGGCAGCAGCAGCAGTCGTAGTCTTCGCTTCATTAGTATAATTAGTAAACGCTGTAGTAGTCTTTACATTTATTGTAGCCCCCACCTTATTATTTACCTTAGCTACTGTCAAAGCAGGAGTAGTCTTAGAAGAGCCGAAGTTCAACGTCTTATTGTTAGTTAAAGCAGTAATAGCAGAAGTCGCTTCCATAGTCAGTGTGCCATTATTGGTCAAAGAAGCAATATCATCCTTTTTCTGCGCCTTTCTGAGCGTAACAGTTGCATTTTCACCTACTTCAAAGTTCACATTAGAGCCCATCGTAATGCCTGACAAATCGAGTTGAGCAGTAACTGCAGTCTTGTCTTCTTTACCAAAAATAAGTTTGGAAGAAACGTCACCACCCGCCAATACAAATCCAAATGTAGGAAGGCTGGTTACGTAAACAGACTTGCCTGCACCAATAGTAAATGTAATATCGCGTCCTACATAAGATTCAAGATGATCTTTTACATATTGGATATAGTTATTCCAATCCGTTGTGCTATTGATAGTGAATTCATACGGCTGTTCTACATTTCCTCCGGCATTGAAATCGAGTTCGATTGTGTTCAATGCGCGAGTTTCGGAAGTAAAATCCTGCGGGTTCTTCTCAGTTCCATCTATTTTGGCCGGAACTTCAATAGTCTTCGCAATCATGTTTCCATTCGTAGTTTCTGCATTGATTTTCAAAGAGGTGTACTTGCCTCTTGGAATCAAAATCCAGAAATTCTGAACCTTGTCATTTCCTAAAGCTATACCGCCTTTGATAGACAGTTCGGCAGCACCCTTAACCAAGTCTTTAACTGTCGTCGTATAAATACCAGCAGCATCAGAACCTGCTTGTACAATTGTTTCGATAGCTTCTTTAGCTTTAGCCATCTTGGTTGCATCGATAACTCCGTCTGTTACTGTTAATACATTAACATTAGAAGTACCAGCTAAAACCTTAGGATTCAACTCTCCCCCTAACACAAAGTCACTTCCACCATTAATAGTAATTTTAGTCAGTTTTGTTCCCTCTGGTGCATTCGTGAATTGTACAGGTACTTTCACCGGTGTATAGAGGTTTACAAATTCAAGCGGCAAATTGAATGCAGCAGCGTCGGCCAATTTGATACCCTCATTCAGGTTCACCATGGGAGCCACCATATTCATGTATTTAGCCATCTGTTGTGCAGGAGTCTTTGCGCTTGTCGGATCGTATTCCTGAGTCTGCAACGACAGAGACAATGCTTCACGATCCAATACATCTTTATAGCTGTTGTAGAATAGATAGATACCTTTTGTTATAGAAGAAGGAGATGCAAATGTAGAGGTTGCACCACTACTCTGAGCGATAAACGGATAGTTGTTGTAAATTGCAGCACCGTTCACAGTTCCCGCATTTTCTTCATCCATCATTGCAGCTCCCAGTTTATCAGTCGTTTGTTCCCAAAGGAATGACAGAGAATTTCCGCTTTCCTCAGCACTCATACGTGTATCAACAGAGTTCCCCACTTTAGGGTAGCTTGCAGAGAGAATGACGTCTATTTCTCCTCTATTTTTCAATTCTTGTGAATAGTCCTTCACAAATTCTTCATTTTGGCAAGCCGTAAAAGCTATCGGCAAGCACAAAGCAAAGAGAACATTCTTTGTTTTCATATTCATTTAATTAATGTTTAATGTTATTCGATCATCTTTTTTAGTTCCACAGCTGCCATTACAGAGGAGGAAGGCCGGAGTCATCTGCACCACCTGCATTCGGACCGCTTGCTGCGAATCCCAATTCTACAACTACTTCCAGAACTTCCACTTCCGGAGCATCATACTTCATTTCCTTTTCTACTTTCATAACTACAAAATTTAATTGTTAATAATATCAATATGTTATTCTCATCATTCTATAAATCGAACTCATCCCTTGCAAAATTCGCTATTCCTACTATATAAATAAGCATAGTAAAAGCTCCTTTCAGCCTGCAAAGTAAGAAACAAATTTCCTAAATATATTTGAGTGGTATTTCATTGATTATCTGACAATTATACACTTAGAAGGAATCTTTTTAAATAAAAAGAAAAGAATTTGTTATAATCAAAAAGAATGAATCAATATATTAAGAAACAGCTTATTACGTATTTAGTAGAAAACATCTTATTTTAGTCCTCTGCATATATTGACACCTCTTTCTTGCACCTTATAGAATAAGAGCACACGATAGTAATTCTCTTATTTTCAATAAGAAACGGATTTTATAAATGACAAGAAACTCACTTTTTTAAATCGTAATGACACCATTTTTAGGCACTAACAACAAGAAATGCATTTACAAAGAACCATTGAACACACTCAGTGAAGCCATGTAGCTATACCATCTCCCTCCCTTGTAATAACTTGGTGCTGAATTAGTGAATATTAATTCGTCCCCTTATGGAGTACATTGCGTCCCCTTATGGAGAACATTGCGTTCCCTTATAAGGAACATTGCGTCCCGCTATAAGGGGACGAATTAATACTCGCATAAAGAGAGATTGCCACCTTAATAGATGGAAGATAATCACTGATAAAAAACAATTAAATCTGTTATAGACTCTTTTTTTATATTATAGTATATAATTTTCAAGAGAATGTTTACCTTTGCATTTCTTGAAACACTAATTTAACGTTTGTCACTATGAAAATTAAAGAGAATTATAAAGTTCGGGAGATTGCAGGTGAAAACCTGATCGTCGAGCAAGGAAAGTCCCAGTCTGATATGACTAAAGTAATTTCACTTAATAATACAGCACTGCTTCTTTGGAAAGAATTGCAAGGAAGAGAATTTTCTTTGGAAGATGCTGCAGAAGTATTAATGAATCATTACGGCATATCCAAAGATCAAGCCTTAGTTGATGCCCAAAAGTGGGTGGATGCTTTGGGTAACTGTGGAATCATAGGATAGTTCTTTCCTGTTACATTTACTGGAGAAATATTAATAGTTTGCTATAACTCATTGCATATAATGAGATAGTATTATAATCAGATAAATTAAATTATTCTGTTTTGGTACACTCTTTTTTGTATTGAAAATAGCAGATGCATTCTTTGTATATATACCTGAGGTTAACATTGAAGAGAATTTCTATTACCGAATAAGCGTGATATATACCTATTAAGCTCTATGTATCATGAGAAAACACCAAAAACAAATTTCCTAAATATATTTTTAGTGTATTTCGTTGAATATCTGGATACTAATAATAAGTAAGAGGAGAAAATAAGGAAAGAATAGAATTTCCGGGAAATAGTATTAAACGATGTATAGGTTTAGTAATTAAGTAGTTGTGCCATTGATAGTTAATGGCAGTCCAAACTATTTATATATATTGGCACTTTATTCTGGCACCATATTATATAGCAATATAATATGGTAACATGCTTATTATCAAAATATAACGAGGTAGCCAAACGAGAAAACTCCTATTGCTACAAATTGAGTTAGCACCATTATCAGACACCGGCAATAAAAATCTTATTTACAGCTAAGTAAATAATTCCTTCGATGACTCTTGGAGAGAAGACTCTCGATAATAATCAACTAACGCAATAAGGGAACCAAACCGTACCTGGACCGAGTCAAGTCCATACCAAATCCGTACTTGCTCCGTATAAAAGTACCTCTACATGGAGCTGGTACGGACTTGACATGGACTTGGTACGGAGCAAGACATACACATGTATGTGTAAAAGGGCACTCTTTTTCTTAAGACTCTAAGCTAGGATAGCTTTTTCTTTTTTCAGTAACCGGACGAAATCAGTCATCAGTTCTTTACTCGATGCTCTCATATAGCGCTGAAATGCTTGGAAAGAACGATGTCCGGAAAGCGACATCACGTAGTTAATCGGATAGCCACGTTTATAAAGATTGGTCACACAACTTCTTCTGGCCGTATGGAAGCTTATCAATTCGTATTTCGGAATTGTCACGATGGTAGTTTCTCCACCACGGTACTCCTTACGGCTAACAGCCTCATTAATACCGCATCGCGCAGCAAGAACCTTAATGATTTTGTTGGCCTTCACCTTATCTATAACCGGAAAGCCAATCTGCTGATAGTGTTCAATCAGTGGCGCTATTTCCTTCAATATCGGAATTTCAACCAGCTCTTTCGTCTTTTTCTGGTAGAGCGATATTACTCCCTTCCGTACGGTTGCTTTATTCAACTGCTGTATATCACTAATCCTTAATGCTGTATAACAGGCTATAATAAAAGCGTCCCTTACCTCACGTTCCTGGTCACTCTCTGTCTTTGCCACAGAAAGCTTCTGGATCTCCTTCTCTTGCAGATAAATCTGTTCACTCGAATCAGCAGGCAGTGTAGTCTGAACTTTCAAGAAATAGTTGTTGGTTGTCATCTCGCTGTCATAAGCACGATGCAACAGATTCTTGATTACTTTCAGCGTATTGATGATTGTATTCTGAGTATAATGCTTTCCGGTTTTCCCATAACTGTACCCGTAAAGGTAGTTGGTGAAATCCACAAAGAACTTTTTATTGAAATCATCGAACGAACCGATCGGCACTTTCCGTTGCTTGTCGTAATCTTCCAGACGCCCTAAAGCAGTGAGGTAGGTAGCCTTGGTACTTTCAATGCCACGCTTTCCTTTGCGATTTACATTCTTTTCATACTCGCCAACCAATCTTCTCAGACAAGCAATCGGATTTTGCAAAAGTTGTTCCTTCTGCTGGTTTTTATCAACGATTTGCCGGACAACAGCAGCCGACAGGTACTCTCCCTTCATGGCAAGTTGTTCGTCCATTTCGCATAAAGACGTTACTAAATTATCAATTTGTTCATTAATATATTTCAACCGAAGCCTCTCCCGTATGTTCAAGCCTCCGTTCTGATAGCATCGATATATTTCATGATTCCAATACTGTGGCTCTACACGGAGTTTTGTATAAACTCTGATTCTCCGTTTATTGATAGTTGTCACAAGCATTATTTGCGTCAGTTTATTCTTTTCACTGACCTGCTTTAGATTGAATCTAATTTTCATTTCTTTTTCTTCCTTTCAGTTTAGTGGTAATTGTTCCATAATTATCAAGATTATAGTGATATATAAACAAAGAGTGCCCATCTTATTTTCAATAAGAATCCATAAGAAAGCTATAAAAAAGTTTGTATTTATGCATTTTCGTTGAAAAGCATAAAAAAAAAGCTTTATTTTGTTTGTAGATGTCAATAAAATATCTACCTTTGGCTCGCAAAAGCGTGTAGAATAGAGATATGTTTTCACGATAAAGGAGAATTTGCCATATTTTTACCCGAAAAGATAAAAAAATAACGAATTCTTTTGAATTTAGGAAATTTGTTTCTTACTTTGCAGGCTGAAAAGGCGGTTTGCTATGCTTATTTATAAAGTAGGAATAGTAAAGTTCTGCAAGAATAAATCCGGTTATAGAATGATGAGAATAACATATTGATATTATTAACAATTAAATTATTTGTAAGTATGAAAGTAGAAAAGGAAATGAAGTACGAGGCTCCAGAAGTGGAAGTCCTGGAAGTGGAAGTAGAAGCAGGTTTTGGACCAAGCGGCGATGTGCCTGGTGGTGGCGAAGATCCATTTTAGGTAATACTACTTCAATGAAACAATTTTTATAATGGCTTCTATACGCACGATTCAAACAATGATATACCCTGTTCCAGACAGTAATAATACTTATCCTTGTTGTTTCGTGCATCTAAGCATTATAAACAAAACAATCTAAATAAAAAAAACATTTAAAAAGAATGCAGATGAAAAAAATTTTATTTTGCGCAGGCATACTAGCCTTAGCTGCAAGTTGTGCAGAGAACGAAATAGATTCAATCTCCGGACAAAAAGAAGCTACCAAAGGAATCTCTTTTGAAGGTGCATTAGTAGAAACACCGACTACAAGAGGAGATTTGGCATATGATGACGTTTCAGGCATACATAACTTCTTCTGGTATGCAGAAAAAGATCAAATTAGTATTTGGAGTACAAATACCACAGGTGCTACTAACGCTAATGAGACTACAGCTTGGGATAAGACTAAAGTTGTTAAATACAAAGCTACACAATCCAAAGCTAATGGTGTATTTACTGCTTATCAAGATGATAACATCTTGGATTTCCAATGGGAGCCAGGAGAAAAAAACTGGAATGATCCTACTAACGAACAGTTTAAATCACAGTTCATAGCCACTTATCCTGCCACTGTAACTTTAGCAGCAAATGATAAATATGAATTCTCAAATCTACCAATATTGAACGATCAAGACCAATTAACTCTTGATGGGCAAGATGTTACAAAGAAAATCATGATGATTTCTCATACCACAGCTGTTAAAGAAAACTCTTACGATGCTGTAGGTGAGAAAATTGATTTGAATTTCATCCGTCCGTTTACTGCCGTAGTATTCAGAACTAGTGGAATTGATGAAGAATATGCTAATATTTTTGGTAAACTTAAATCTATCACATTGACTGCAAAAGGATATGATGCAGACAATAATGGTAGTAGCACTGACCCAGAAGATATTGCACCTTCTTACATAGATTATGGTTCTAATGCTCACTACCTCTATAATAGCGAAAAGCCGGAAGAATCTAAACTAGTGAAAGCAGATGGTGGTGATATTACTGATATGGCAAGTGATATTAACGATGCTGCTCAAGAAATAAAACTGCAACTGCAAAGTGGTACAGGTCTTGAATTTAAGGATGGCAATATTGCATACATGGCTATCAATAAGATTGATCGTAAAGCCTTCAAGGATGCTGGAGTTAAAGAAACGATGTTAATGAAGTTTTCTTTTGAGCATATTGATCTTCCAAAGACAGTTGAGACCGATGCAAACTGGCCATCTACAATGAATAACAAATTTATTGGTGGTGATCCTACTACTCTGGACATCAATTCATTCCCTTACTTGGTAACAAACACTGTTGGTGCCCGCACTTTGATTGTCAACAAAGGAGCGTTCTCTCAAATCTTTAATGCTAGTAAGAATAAAGTAAAATGGAATGACGGCACAGAACAGGAATATGATCTTAATCAGTTTACAAACATCATTTCCAAAGTTGCATTAACTACTGAGGAATTGGCTACATTGAAAGGATTTACAGCAGCAACTTCAATCAAATTAACAGAGAATGCAACAATTCCTGCCAATACATTCAAGAACTTAACAGATTTGGAAACCATCAATCTTCCGAAAGCAACTACAATTGCAAAAGACGCATTTGATGCAAGTACTAACTTAGTTAACGTAATCATGCCAGCATACAAATTTGCTGACGAAACTATCAATCCTCAGATTTTGAAGAAAGCAAGCCTCGTAACTTTGAATATGTCTGGCGTTGATCAAATGAGTGCTGCTTTCCCGGCTAAAGGTTTGAGTCTTAGTGATTACAACCTGTTAACAACGGTTACTGTTAAAGATGGGCTGTTAGTAGGTGCCAGCTCATTCAATGGTTGCTCTGCTTTAACAACTATCAATGGTGCTATCGAATTCCGTGAAGATGGTGCTGCTGCATTCAAGGATTGCGTTGCATTAACAGAAATCAATATCAAGAATACTGTTATTCCAGCTGATGCATTTAGTGGATGTTCTACGCTGGAAAAAGTTCTGAAAGATGGACAACAAGTTTTACCAACTTCTGTAGGAAGCCAAGCATTCATGAACTGTGCAGCATTGAAAGAAATGAATTTAACTCTTGCAACTACAATCGGTGAAGAAGCCTTCAAGGGATGTACGACTCTTTATGGTGTAGCAGATGCAGCAGAAGATGGCAAGAAGATTATGTATGTAGGTGCTACAACAGTTCCTCTCGGAGTATTCGAAAATTGTACAGCATTGGAGTACGTACATTTCATGGAAGCAACTTCATTCGATAATGACATTTTCAAAGGCTGCACAGGTGGTAGTCAGTTAAAAGAAATCAAATTCAAGAAGGCCTTCACAATTGCTTCAGGTGTAAGCTCAAATGCTACATTTGGTAGCAATACCCAGGTAGTGAAATTGTTCATTAGCCCAACTCAAAGTGTAAAAACATTCAACAACAATACTCTAAAGTTGAATGCTACAGATATTACTTTCTTAAGCATTACTAAAGAATAATCCTTAACCAAGATAAGTTCATCGAACTACTCTTAAATAATGCTACTTATCAAAAAGGTGAGGCTTATGCCTCACCTTTTTTAATCACCCAGCCTAATTTTCTGATTATTATTTATGAAAAGAGAAATGCTCGATCCCACCCAAACGGACTATATACTCTTACTTTTTAAATTATGGGATGCCAGAATGTTTTTATTAAAAACAAGTATGGTAGGACTTCTCATCGGAATACTAATCTTTATCAGTATCCCCAAGGAATATGAAACGAGCATTTACACTGTACCCGAAAGTACATCAGGAAAAATAGATACAGACGAAGGCTTCTCATCGGAAGTGAGTATCGGAGGCAAAAAGATACAAGATGCTATCATTCCAAGCCTATATCCAGAGGTTGTTAGTTCTACCCCTTTCCTTCTATCACTATTTGACATACCCATAACACTATCCAACAATAAAGAACTAAGTACATTAACGCTATCCGAATATATGTCCACACACCAACGTTCACCTTGGTGGAATACTATCCGTGTTGGCATATTACAAATCATTAGCTTCCCAATCACCATTTTTAGCGAAAAAGAGACAAACGATACCAGCAACCTACAACCTACTAGTCACCAACATGGCGAAACCATAGACATTTTCCATCTCTCCAAACGCGAAATTGCTATAGCTGCCGCAATCAATAGTAGAATCAATGTGGATGTAGATAAGAAAAAAAGAACAGTTACTTTACATATACGTATGCAGGATCCTCTTGTTTCTGCAACAGTAGCGGATAGCGTAATGGCTAAATTACAAAAATTTGTCTCAGATTACCGTACTAAAAAAGAATGTATAAATCTGGAGCATGCAGAAAACCTCTATCAACAAGCACGCAAAAGATATTATGAAGCACAAGAAACTTATGCCCATTTCGCAGATGCCAACCAATCCTTATCACTCAAACTTTACCAAAAAGAGTTATACAATTTACAAATAGCCAAAGATATTGCCTATAAAGAATACACCGAAACATTACAGCAATTGCAATTTGCCAAAATCAGGGTATATAAGAAACGCCCTGTGTTTGCTATCATTGAACCTGCCACTGTTCCACTTAGTCCAGTTTCTCCCTCGAAAATAAAAATTCTATCAGTAATCTTCTTGCTATCACTAGCTATGGGATGTGGTTGGATTTATTTCAAAACTATGCCCTGTTACAACTATGATCAAAAAGATATATAAACTATTATCGGAACGCCAGCAAAAACGTAGTGTAGCAGTCATGTTTATGGTACTGCTACGTGCTTTGCTCGATTTTGCAGGCGTAGCTGCACTGATCCCTGTATTACTAGCTATACTGGAACCCGATGGTAGCCGTGAGAAAATGCTGACACTATGCTGTATAATTTTATTATTTGTAATGCTAAAGAATGGGCTGGTTATATTACTGGCACGTATGCAAAGCCGTTTTCTACTAGATATATATCGAGATTTTAGCCGGAGAATGTTTGTGAATTACTATCGCCGGGGATTACTTTTCCTGAAAGGCACGAGTAGCCTGCAACTGGGGCACGAAGTGAATTATGTATGTTACACATTCAGTTTGTGCGTATTGGCACCCGTCTTTCGCATAGTGAGTGATTTGGTGCTTGTGCTACTGATGATATCGGCACTTGTAATATGGGAACCAATTGCAGGACTCTTACTCTGTGCCGCATTCCTGCCATTGGCCGGAGGATATGTAGGATTAGTACGAAAACATCTACGTCGTTACGGCACAGAGGAACTGGAAGCACGCCGAAAGCAGTTACGAACAGTAGTGGAAGCCTTTCGTGGCTTTGCAGAACTAGAAGTAGCACATGCTTTCCATACCACAATTTCCTTCTTCGACCAAGGCATAGAATCTATAACACGAAATCGCTTGCGAATGGAAATATGCCAACTTTTCCCGCTATTTTTATCGGAAATAGCTATAGTCTGCGGATTAGCATTATTGATAGGTGCAGGACGTGAAGACCTCGGACTGATGAGCGGCGTATTTGCTGTTGCAGCCTTCCGGCTACTACCTGCCATACGAAGCATTTTGAATAATTGGGGGACACTCCAGAACGCCTCGTACACACTAGAAATAGTAGCCGAAGGAATTGCTGATATACCGCAAAAAGAGATGGAAACGGAATCTCCCTTCACCTTCAGACAAGGTATTGAATTGTGTGGTGTAAGCTTTGCTTTTCCGGATGGCCATATACTTTTTAGAGACCTGAATTTGAATATCAAACGTGGTGAATGCGTAGGCATACGAGGTACGAGCGGATCAGGCAAATCCACTTTATTTAATCTGATGCTTGGATTCCTGGAACCTATTAGTGGGGAAATTCGTATAGACGGAAAACGGTTAACAGTTAACAATCGGGAAGAATGGTATAAAGTGGCAGGTTATGTACCACAAGAGATTTTTATAACAGAGGGTACTCTTGCCACCAATATAGCCCTGGGACAGGTGCAGGTGGATTACAAAAAAGTGATGAACGCCTTGGAACAGGCACAGCTCAAAGAATGGGCAGAACATCTACCGCAAGGATTAGATACGCCTTTAGGCGAATTTGGCAGTCGGTTGTCCGGCGGACAGAAACAACGGATAGGAATAGCCCGTGCACTATATAAACAAGCGGAAATACTATTCTTCGATGAAGCAACTTCAGCACTAGACCATCGAACGGAACAAGAAATCAACCATGCCTTGCAAGAACTTTCTCATCAACGCCATGAACTTACCATAGTCATCATAGCCCACCGTGAAAGTTCACTCGCCTTTTGTGACCGGATATTTGATCTGGACAGCGGAAATACATATACTAAAGAAAAATAAAGAAAATGGAACAAGATTATTTAATTGCCGGACATCGCATCAAGGTAGAAAACGAAACATTAATGCATGCCATGGATAGAATGTCGGGCTTCGAAGTATTCAAAGTAAATAATAAAGATGAAGATACTTTCCGTTTCGTTCTAGTAGACAGTGAAATGCCAGCTTGGAAAGAGATTCTTTACAGTATCGATATTAACGGAACCATAAATCGGTTTGGCACCTGTACCAACGGGTATATATTCGAATCTACTCCTCCAGAGGGAGAAACACTGGAACTATGGGTAGACAATAATGGACATACAGCCCACCTAAAGGGTAACCTTGATCCGCGTTTACTACGTTTTGCCTGCTGGATGGCTTATGGCGTGATGACCGTGCCTTATCAAACGGTCGCCATCCACACCAGTACAATTGTATGTCGGGGCAAAGCGGTACTCTTTCTGGGCGAAAGCGGTACAGGAAAAAGTACACATACACGCTTATGGCGTGAAAATATAGAAGAAGCCACACTACTGAATGATGACAGCCCCATTGTCCGCATTACAGACGGACAGCCATGGGTATGGGGTAGCCCTTGGAGCGGAAAAACACCTTGTTATAAAAAAGAATGTTATCCTCTTGCTGCCTGTGTCCGTTTGTCACAAGCACCGTTCAATAAGATTAGAAGACTGGCTGTGGCAGAGGCCTATGCTTCATTACACCCTTCGTGTCCACCAGCCTTTTCTTATGATGAATCTTTATATGATTCCATTTGTGAAGTACTGAATGCTATACTCACCAATGTACCTGTATATCATTTGGCTTGCTTGCCAGATGCAGATGCGGCCCGTCTATCTTATGAAACAATCTTTGGGACATGCGAAAAATAGTGGTATCCAACAACTTCTTTAACGAAGCCGCCAAGGCATTAAAACAAGGACAGACAGTAAAGTTACTTATTGGCGGACACAGTATGTACCCTTTCATCAGAGGAGGAATAGACCTGGTGGAAGTAGTTCCCTTCTCTTTTGAAGAAGAACTGCCTGCCTGGTGTTGTCCTTTTTACCAATGGAATGGAAAATATTTAATCCATAGATATATAGGTAAGAAAGGAAATGAGTATATGATGCTGGGAGATGGAAATCTAGCGCGCATTGAACGAGTGAAACGGGAAGATATTATCGGAATATTAAGAACCATCTACCGCCCTGACGGAACAGTGCAGGATTGCCGGGATACACGCTGGCTGAAGAAGGCAAAATGGTGGTATCGGTTACGTTTTTTACGACGATGGCTGTTACCAGTCTTAGTTTTCACCTCCGGAAAGGTAAAAATAAGTAGTGTACAGCATAAAAAATGAACAAGTTCATTTTTTATGCCCTTGGTTTGCATTATCTTTGCCCCGGAAAAGAAAACAGTGAATTCAGCAGAAGAATATGACTCCGATACAAAAACAGTTTTTTGCACTGGTGCAATCAGGTCTATGGGGTACACCTGTAGATACCACTCTATTTAATATACAAACAGATTGGGCACAGCTGTACCAATCAGCCAAAGTGCAAGCCCTACTAGGCATCACATTCGATGGTATGCAAACTCTGCCGCAAGAACTGCGTCCGAAGCGTGAACTTTATTTAAAGTGGTGCAATGCATTACTGCAAATAGAAGAAAACAATCACATTCTAAATCAAGAAATCGCCAAGATATACACGCTCTATCGTGCCAATCAGATAGAGCCCGTTTTGCTGAAAGGACAAGGAGTGGCACAGAATTACCGGAATCCATTGCACAGACAATGCGGAGACATTGATTTATATATAGGTCCCAAGAATTATGAAAAGGCCAACAAGCTGTTAAGGACAGAATCTACCGGAGAACACGAAGAGAATCATAAACATACATGTATACACTGGCATGGTGTAGACATAGAAAACCACCGCGTACTCTCCCGGCTCAGTTCTCCTTCCTCCGACAAGAGTTTCCAACAGGAAATAGCCCGGTGGCATGGTACAACTGCTTGTCGGAATCTAGAAATAGAAGGTTACCAGGTAACTCTCCCTCCCCTATCTTTCGATGTAGCCTACGTGCTGACACACTCTGCACTACATTTCCTCAATGAGGGAATCGGACTCCGTCAGGTATGCGATTGGGCCAACATACTCCATACGCAAAAAGACAATATCGATCTTAAAGAAATTGCTGATTTACTGCAAAAATGGGGATTAAGCAAAGCAGCCAAAATATTCGGGGTTGTTGCCGTAAACTATCTGGAACTTCCCATGGAAGATTTGCCTATCCCTTATACTCAAAAAGATATAGAAACCGGTGAATGGTTACTCAATGATATATGGCAAGGAGGTAATTTTGGGCAACATAACCAAAATCGCAAGCAACGCCCTAAAGGATACTGGAGTGGAAAATGGTACACTTTCACCCGCGCCACTCAACGATGCCGTGAATTCGGAGTCTTGGCACCGGCCGAAGCACGTTGGTATCCTCTCATGCTCGCCGTTCATTCTGCTCAGGTACAATGGAATAAAATGTGGAACAGAAATTAAATAGAAAATAAAATGAAAAATAAATATTTAATCGCTATAGGAACTCTGTTAGTAGTATTATTAGTAGGAGTTACCGTGTTATTACTCTCTGAGAAGCAAACCAATAAAGAACTGGTACAGGAGTTCCAACTGGAAAAGGAAGACCTGGAAAATGAATATACGCGCTTTGCACAACAGTACGATGAGTTGAAACTGACAGTTTCCAATGACTCCTTGTCTGTACTGTTGGAACAGGAACAATTAAAAACCCAACGTTTACTGGAAGAACTGCGTACCGTAAAAAGCAGTAATGCCGCAGAAATACGCCGACTGAAAAAGGAACTTGCCACTCTACGTAAGGTTATGATAGGATATATCAACCAGATAGATTCACTGAACCGCCTCACTGCTCATCAGAAAGAGGTGATTGCACAAGTGACGCAGAAATATAACGATGCTTCCCGCCAAATCAGCAATCTGGCGGAAGAGAAAAAGAATCTGAATAAAAAAGTCACCCTTGCCGCCCAGTTAGACGCTACCAATATCAACATACAGGCTGTCAACAAACGGGACAAAACAGCCAAGAAGGTGAAAGATGTAGTAAAATTCAAAATAGGATTCACAATCGTCAAGAACATAACTGCCGAGACAGGAGAACGTATTATCTACGTACGTATCACCAAACCGGACAATGATGTATTGACCAAAAATCCCGCGAATACCTTCCCATACGAGAACCGCGAACTGGGTTATTCCATCAAGAAGTACATTGAATACAACGGTGAAGAACAAAATATAACCGTATATTGGAACGTGGAAGAATACTTATATGCAGGTACTTACCGTGTAGATCTCTTCGCTGACGGAACACTTATCGGCTCGCAATCCTTTACATTGGACTAAAAAAGTTTAAATTATTTTGAGGTCTCACTGAAAGCCTATACATTTGCATCGTTGTTTATGCAATTATTGTTGCGTCACAAAACAACATTTTAATCACCTTAATAATGTATAGACACAATGAGAAAGTTCTTCTGTTTCACTTGGTTGGTATGTCTGACCTTCTCAGTCTGCGCACAAGAGGTTTTAAGCCTCGATAGTTGCCGTTCATTGGCAATTGCCAATAACAAAGAACTACTGATAAGCCAGGAGAAAATAAACTCTGCGCATTATCAGCGAAAGGCAGCATTTACCAATTACCTCCCCGATATTTCCGCCACCGGTGGATATATGCGCACCCAAAAAGAAATTTCACTATTGAGCGATGCCCAGAAAGGTGCGTTAGGTTCAATGGGAACTCAAGTAAGCGGTGCTATGCAAAATGGTATACAAGGTATACTGACGCAGCACCCCGAACTGACACAGAATCCGCAGTTCATGGCACTGATCCAGGCATTGGGCAACGTAGACATTGCTTCTCCTCTCAATGGTCTCGGAAACTCCCTCGTTGATGCATTCCGTACAGATACCCGCAACATGTACGCCGGCACCCTGACGCTGACACAACCGCTGTACATGGGTGGGAAAATTCGCGCTTACAACAAGATTACCAAATATGCCGAAGAATTGGCACGCCAACAGCATGATAGTGGTTTGCAAGATGTAATCCTCAGTACCGACCAGGCTTATTGGCAAGTCGTATCGCTCGCCAGCAAAAAGAAGTTGGCAGAAGGTTACCTCAAATTATTGCAGAAACTGGAAAGCGATGTGGATAAAATGATTGCCGAAGGTGTTGCAACTAAAGCAGATGGTCTGTCGGTAAAAGTAAAAGTAAACGAAGCGGAAATGACACTCACCAAAGTGGAAGATGGGCTGAGTCTTTCCAGAATGTTACTATGCCAACTATGTGGTCTGGACCTCTCCTCTCCCATCATCCTGAAAGATGAAAAGGGAAATGACCTCAAGCCCGATCCGGTAGCTGCCAACGGCATTGATCTCAATACGGTTTATGCTACACGACCGGAAGTACGCAGCCTGGAACTTGCCACGGAAATCTACAAACAGAAAGTAAATGTCACCCGTTCAGAATACTTGCCATCATTAGCTTTGATGGGCAGCTACATGATGACCAATCCTTCTGTTTTCAACGGATTTGAAAAGAAATTCAAAGGTATGTGGAATGTCGGTGTAGTATTACAAGTACCCATCTGGCATTGGGGAGAAGGTATGTATAAGGTAAAAGCAGCCAAAGCAGAAGCCCGTATCGCCCAATATCAGTTGGATGACGCCAAAGAAAAGATTGAGCTTCAAGTCAACCAGTCGGTTTTCAAAGTGAATGAAGCTGCAAAGAAACTGATTATGGCAGAAAAGAATCTGGAAAAAGCGGATGAAAACCTCCGTTATGCTACACTCGGATTTGAAGAAGGCGTGATAGCTGCCAGCAACGTACTCGAAGCACACACAGCCTGGCTTTCTGCCCAATCCGAAAAGATAGATGCACAGATTGACGTAAAACTGACTGACATCTACCTGAAGAAAGCATTGGGACAATTAAATATTAAAAATTAAAAGGGTGAAAGCTCATAAATCATAAATCTGAAATCATAAATCATAAGATGGATACCAAATCACAAAACAGTAACATGCTACTAGCGTTCTTAACGCTGACAGGCGTCATTGCCATTGTAGCCGTAGTGGGTTTCTTCATGTTGCGCAAAGGACCGGAAATCGTACAAGGTCAAGCTGAAGTCACGGAGTATCGGGTATCGAGCAAAGTGCCGGGACGAATTCTGGAATTCCGCGTAAAGGAAGGACAAAGTGTACAAGCCGGGGATACCCTCGCCATACTGGAAGCTCCGGATGTGCTAGCTAAGCTGGAACAGGCTCGGGCCGCAGAAGCTGCTGCTCAGGCACAGAATGAGAAAGCACTGAAAGGCGCCCGTCATGAACAGGTACAAGCTGCCTTTGAGATGTGGCAAAAAGCCAAAGCAGGACTTGAAATAGCCGAGAAATCTTACAAACGTGTGAAGAATCTTGCTGATCAGGGCGTGATGTCAGCCCAAAAGCTGGATGAGGTTACTGCACAGCGGGACGCTGCCGTCGCTACAGAAAAAGCCGCCAAAGCTCAATACGACATGGCAAAGAACGGTGCGGAACGAGAAGATAAAGCAGCAGCTGCCGCCTTGGTAGACCGTGCCAAAGGAGCCGTTGCAGAAGTAGAATCTTATATCAAAGAAACTTATCTTATAGCCCAGACAGCCGGAGAAGTTTCGGAAATCTTCCCCAAAGTAGGTGAATTGGTAGGAACCGGTGCACCGATCATGAACATAGCCATACTGGATGATATGTGGGTAACTTTTAATGTTCGGGAAGATTTGCTGCAAGGTCTGACAATGGGAACTGAATTCGAAGCTTTCGTTCCGGCATTGGATAAAAATATCCGCCTGAAAGTGAACTACATGAAGGATCTTGGTACTTATGCAGCCTGGAAGGCTACGAAAACAACCGGGCAATTTGATCTGAAGACTTTTGAGGTAAAAGCTTTACCACAGGAGAAAGTGGAAGGCTTACGTCCCGGAATGTCGGTGATACTGAAGAAGTGATTAACGGTTAGTGATTAGTGATAAGTATAAGGAATGGCACGAGATAAGAAATATATAGCTTTGTGGAACGTCATGAAACGGGAAAGCCGACGGCTCGTTTCCCGTCCGCTGTACCTGTTCTGCATGGTGATAGCGCCGTTGTTCTGCTACGTGTTCTTCACGACACTGATGGATTCGGGCTTACCGGTCAATATGCCTGTAGGGGTGGTGGATCAGGATATGACATCCACTTCACGCCAATTGATGCGAAACCTGGATGCATTTGAGCAGACCGCCATCGTAGCCCATTATCCTACTATCAACGAAGCACGTGCCGCCATGCAGAAAGGAGAAATCTACGGATTCTACTACATTCCGAAAGGTACCACTGCCAAGGCACAATCTCAACGACAGCCTACCGTATCGTTCTATACCAACAACACGCTGCTTATCGCCGGTTCTCTGCTTTACAAAGATATGAAGATGATGAGCGAGTTGGCATCGGGAGCCGCAGCACGCACCAGTTTGTATGCCAAAGGTGCTACGGAAGACCAGGCTATGGCATTCCTGCAACCCATCGTCATCGATACACATCCGCTGAACAATCCGTGGCTGAATTACTCCGTATATCTGTGTAACACATTTGCACCGGGTGTATTGATGCTGCTTATATTTATGATAACGGTTTACTCCATCGGCGTGGAAATAAAAGACCGTACCGCACGCGAATGGCTGCGCATGGGAAATAATTCCATCTATATCTCCCTTGCCGGAAAGCTGTTGCCTCATACGGCTATTTTCTTCCTGATGGGTATATTGTATAACGTATATCTATATGGCTTCCTGCACTTCCCCTGCAACAGTGGCATCATGCCGATGCTTCTTGCCACCCTCTGCCTTGTACTGGCTTCGCAAGGGATGGGTGTACTGATGATAGGTACATTGCCTACCCTGCGTCTGGGACTGAGTTTTGCATCCTTATGGGGAGTGCTTTCATTCTCTATGTGCGGACTATCATTCCCTGCTATGGCAATGCATCCGGTTCTGCAAGGATTAGCCAATCTGTTCCCGCTGCGTCACTATTTCCTGATCTATGTAGATCAGGCCCTGAACGGTTATCCGATGATTTATTCATGGATAAACTATGTGGCGTTACTTATTTTTATGATGCTTCCTTTCTTTGTCGTACACCGGCTCAAAGAAGCGTTGATTTATTATAAATACGTGCCCTAATGAAACATCTGACGTTCAAACAGAAAGTAGTACAAGGTATCCACGACCTATTCTATATCTGGATACGGGAATTCCGCACGACCTTTCGCGATCAGGGTGTGCTCATCTTCTTTGTGCTTGTCCCGTTGGTGTATCCACTGATTTATGCTTTCATTTATACCAATGAAACCATACGGGAAGTACCTGCTGTGGTAGTGGATAACTCACGCAGTTCGTTAAGCCGCGAATACCTGCGCAAAGTGGACTCCAGTCCGGAAGTGAAGATTGTATCTTATTGCGCCGACATGGAAGAAGCCAAACTGATGCTGAAAGATCGTCTGGCTTATGGCATCATCTATATACCTGCTGAATTCAGTGAAGATATTGCACGGAGAAAGCAAACGCAGGTCAGTCTGTATTGCGATATGAGCGGATTGCTTTATTATAAATCTTTGCTGAACACCAATACCAGCGTGTCATTGGATATGAATGCAGACATCAAAATGCAACGTGCCGGCAATACCACTAACCGCCAGGATGAGATTACCGCCTATCCGATAAAATATGAAGATGTTACCTTGTTCAACCCTGCAAATGGTTTTGCGGCTTTCCTGATACCTGCGGTATTGATACTGATTATTCAGCAAACCTTGCTGCTGGGTATCGGACTTTCTGCCGGAACAGCCCGCGAACAGAATCGTTTCAAAGATTTAGTTCCTATCAACCGCCACTACAACGGCACATTACGTATCGTGCTGGGTAAAGGTTTAAGTTACTTCATGGTGTATGCACTTGTATCCGTATATGTGCTCTGTGTAGTGCCACGTCTGTTCAGTCTCATCCAGATAGCTCAACCGGGTGTACTGACCCTCTTTATGTTGCCTTATCTGGCAGCATGTATATTCTTTGCCATGACAGCTTCTATTGCCATACGCAACCGTGAAACCTGCATGTTGATATTCGTCTTCACATCCGTACCTTTATTGTTCCTTTCAGGTGTTTCCTGGCCGGGAGCCGCCATGCCGGATTTCTGGAGATACTTCTCTTATATCTTCCCGTCCACTTTCGGCATCAATGGCTATGTACGTATCAATAGCATGGGAGCTACACTGGGCGAAGTAGCCTTTGAATACCGTGCATTATGGATACAGGCAGGCATCTACTTCCTGACTACTTGCTGGGTATATCGCTGGCAGATTATCCAAAGCAGGAAACATGTGATTGAAAAATACAAAGAATACAAGAACAAATAACATACTGTAGTGTCACCTTTCATGGTAACTCTGTTTACCCCACACGGTAACTCTGTTTACATACCGAGGTAAAGGCCGTTACATGCCGAGGTAAAAGCCGTTACAATAAGGGGTAAAGGTCGTTACATACGGCAGTAAATGCTTTTACATCCTGCGGTAAACAATCGGTAAATGCAACGCATTGGTAATCAAAACACTAACTCATCCATCGCAGTTGGTTCGGGTCCCATATCGAATTCCAGTACCCCACCCTTCACAATCTCATTATGCGTTATCCACAAACGGTTCAATTTCTTACCGTTCAATGATACCGACTGAATATAAATGTTCTGAGGCGAGTTATTATGCGCTATGATTTTGAAATTCTTACCGGAGTAAAAATGTGTATCCAGGTTTATCTCTACGCTTTCGAAGACAGGGCTGGTAATCTCATAACGGGGATTTCCCGGACAAACCGGATGAATGCCCATAGCCGCCAATACATACCACGCCGACATCTGCCCTACATCTTCGTTTCCGCACAATCCCAGAACATCGTCACCATAAGCTTTATCACAAATCTTTCTCGTCCACTTCTGTGTCAGCCACGGGCAAGAAGAGTAGTTGAAAAGAAATGGTACATGATGGTTCGGTTCATTAGGATGATTATAATAATCATTCCATAAAAAATCTTCCGGAACATTGGCAAAGAACTCTTCCAGTTCCGCATCAAACTTCTTTTGTCCTCCCATCAGAGCTTTCATTCCGTCAATGTCATGAGGGACAAACCAGCCTTGCTGGAAAGGATTACTTTCCGTGGTACCCTGATCCTGTGCCGTGCGACCTCGCCAAGGCAACCAGCCTCCACCCTTCACGCGGGCACGAAACCACTGCACACTGTCACACCACACATTCCGGTAAGCTTTGGCGCGTTTTTCATATTCAGCTGCTTCTTTCTTTTTGCCCAAGGAACCCATGAGTTGTCCTAAGCACCAATCCGTATAAGCATACTCCAATGTATGGGAAAGACTGCCGGGAGTATATCCCAGTTCTCCATTACCAAACTGCTTCTGTGTATTCTCAGCATACTCAACGGCTTTCTGTACATCATACTCCCGGATCCCCTTCTCATAGGCATCCGCCAGCACCGAGATAGCGGGATTTCCCAACATACAGCCGGAATATGCATTCACTACTTCCCAACGCGGGAAATACTCCTTCCCACTTAATTGGGCAATCTGGATCAAAGAGTTTATCTCGTCATTCACCAATCGGGGATTAATCAATGTTTGCAATGGGAACTGGCTACGGAATACATCCCAACCGCTAAATACAGTACGATAAGTAAAATTCTCCGTCTGGTGAATCTTCTTATCCGCACCGACATATCGGCCGTCACAATCAGAGAAGCAGCGTGGATCGATCATTGTATGATACAAAGAGGTATAAAAGATAGTCTTATCCCTTTCACTTCCCTCAACCTTTACCGAAGAGAGTGCCTGATTCCACAGATTACGTGTATTTTCTTTTACCCGCTCAAAATTCCAGTCCGGAATATCCTGTTCCAGATTGCGCTGGGCACCTTCCATGCTGACAAACGATATACCACACTTCAGTTGCACCTGTTCGTCTTTCCGGGTAGGAAACTCTGTATAAAAGCCCAAGTGATTTCCCCGTGCCTTCCCGGGAGCAGATATGATCCGGGCATCCTTAATATAATTGAAATAGGCCGGATTATCATTGGCATCATTCTTTCTGCTGACACCCTCAGGAATAGAAGCACTCCAAACACCGTATTCCGTCAATGGGCGATCGAAACAGCAATAGAAGTAAACGGTATAATCAGATTTACCCGAGCCGTTTCCCCAACCTCCACAAGCGGGCGTGCATTTCATCCATCCCCGAATCGTATATTCGTCTACTTTTTCCACATATTGTTCATCAGATGTACCACCAATTCTACGGGCCAGATCAATCTGGATACGTGACTTTTCCGACTCCGGATATGTGAAACGCAGAATCCCTGAACGAGGAGCGGATGTCAGTTCCACCTTCACCTGATAATCTTGCAAGTATACCGAATAGTATCCGGCCTGTGTAATCTCCGTATCATGGGAATATCTGGAACGGTAACCTTCCTCCGGTTTATTTTCGGTTCCCTTGAATGTCCGTAATGGTCCGGTGGTAGGCATTACCAGAAAGTTTCCGAAATCACCATACCAGCCAATACCGCTTAAATGCGTAAAGCTGAATCCTTCGATAGTAGAATGATGCCACGAATATCCGGGGCCGTTATCACCACCTGTTTTAGTATCCGGACTCAACTGTACAAGTCCGAAAGGAGTACAACTTCCCGGAAAGGTTTTTCCCAACCCATGCCCCGACTTTCCGGCCTCTGCCGAAGTTGAAGCACCAATAATCGTATTGACATAATCCACCGGCTCTTTTTGAGCAAATGACAAAATAGAAAAAGAAATCAATAAAGCCGATAGCCAAGACCTGCCATGTTTCATAGAATAATAAAATAGAAAAAGTTACCGGATATGTTTTTTAATTAACGGATATAATACTTCCGCATAGCGCATAAAGCCCAGATCTGTAAAATGAATACCATCAACAGTAGCCTCACCATCGTGCCCGATGATATCCTTTGAAGAAAGAAGATAGATGTTCTTTTCACCCTTTTTCTTCATTGACTGGAAAATAGCCGCAATCGTTTCATTTTTAGCTTTCACTTCTCTTGCAACCCTTTTATCAAAACGGGAATGAGTGAAAATAGGATCTTCTACAAAAAGGATGGGAGTCTCGGGATGTTTGCTACGGACGATAGAGTAAAATTTCTCCGCCCGTTCTTTCATCTGTTCCACTGTGGCATTGGGAAGGAAATCAAGCACAAACATGGAAGCATCGACCGTAGCTATAAGTTCCGCAATCTCCAGATCGAGCAAAGCATTACCGCTAAAACCTAAATTGATACATTCACGATTGAGCCAACGTTCCAGAATATTCGTATGGGCCATTCCGGGACGAGAAGCACAACCACCCTGCAAAATACTGGTTCCATAAAAAACAACGGGCTTCTCACGTACCGGCAAATCAACAGTAGGCTGGTCAAGCGTCGAAAGGCTATCCACACCGATTGCCAATGAGGTGACTCCGTCATACAAAGAAAGATATAAAAGATATTCCCGTTCTTCAGGATCCATATTCTTCACGATAGTAGCCTCATTTACCTTTCCTTGAGGCCGCCCGCTACCGGCAAAGACCCACTTACCATCTTGCAGGCAATACAGATCCAGTCCTTTGATTCCGGTAGGAGTCATATGATTCATACTTCTGTTATCCCTCACTTCCCACTTTGCCCCAATGCATGTAGAGTTGGAACGGAAGCGCAAAGCAAGTCCGGCACTATTGCGTCCTAAATCCCAGAGCGGTTTGCGGGAAACAGATTTCAAAGAAGCCGGAAGGCGTTCGTAACGGGTAAAAGTAGCATCCGTAGCTTTGCCTAACAGAGGGAAAGCGGAAGCATCGTGATAAAGAAGCTGGGCATGAGTAGAAGCTGCCAGCAGCAATCCGAAAATTAAAGCTTTGGTTCTCATGATTTAATAGATATTAAGATGACCCAAAGTTACACTGAAAAACTACATTTTTCATTCGTTTTACATCAATTAACAAGCAAGATGTTCTACGGTTACGAAAGATTCGTAACTTTGGTAAAAACTATATAGTATGAAAAAGCTCAATTTTCTCCTCAGCAGTCTGCTACTATGCATGTGCTGCACCATTCAAGCTAAAAACAAAGTGATTGAACAACCTCCGTTCGTCGTAAGTAACACCACTTCTATTGAAGTCAGCCAGGTCGAAATCAGTGACACGGCTACAGTCCTGCACATTTTTGCCAAATACCGACCTAAAAACTGGATAAAGATTGCTTCGGGAAGTTACTTGCAAGATAATAACGGAAAAACTTACCAACTACGTTCGGGCATAGGCATCACACCGGATGCAGAGTTCTGGATGCCGGAATCCGGTGAAGCTGAGTTTCAACTGGTATTTCCTCCCCTCCCCACCTCCGTTACATCCATCGACTTCACAGAAGGTGCCGACGTTGAAAATGGATTCAGTATTTGGGGAATCCAGTTGAAAGGCAATAATCTGCCAAAGTTAGTACTGCCGAAAGAGGCTGTTATCCATAAAACAGACAAAGAAACTGCCTTGCCAAACCCTGTCATAGAATATGGGAAAGCTACTTTGAAAGGTAAGTTACTGGATTTCCGCCCCGGCATGTCCAAGACCATGACTCTGGTATCATGGGAAAGTGCCAAAGGCGATATATCGGAAGCACTGGTAGAAATCCAACCAGATGGTAGTTTCAGCAAAGAAATATCCTTGGCAAGTACTACACCCGTTTCTATATATATATCCGGCAGCTCACCCCTCCAACTATTTATGGAACCGGGAAAAACGACTGAAGCATATATCAATTTGCGTGAAATTTCCCGCCGCCGGTCCAAATTCCATAGCGAGGAGAAACCTTACGGAGAGATTATATACATTAACGGCCCCTTAGCAACTGTTGCACAAGAATTGAACCAAGATATGCCCGACACCAATGTACAAGATAAAGTATATAAGGATATGAAGGCATTTGCCGGTATGGATATAGACACTTACAAATCAAAAGTGCTGGAGTTGTCTGCTGAAGTGCAAACGGAAATAGATAAACTCCCATGCAGTCTGGCAACACGTCAAGTACTCACCATCAACAATAAGTTGTCCACAATTGGGTTATTGCGTTTAGCTGCAAATACACTGACATCAGCTGCCATACAGACCAATCAGATAACACGCGAAGAAGCTCAAAAATACTTTATGGAACGGGCACAGAAAATACCGGCTGACTATATTCCAAACGCTAACTTTGCAATACTGAACGATCTGCAAGCCGTCCTGTCCAGCAATTACTCAAACATCGTAATCGGTTATTATCAGAAAAGTGATGACCTTGCCAAAACTTGGGGAACAGACAACGGTATCTTCTTTGACATCGTCCGGGTTATCCCTCTTTATCAAAGCATCAAGAATTTCACTCCGCTGACTGAAGAGCAAATTAGCACAATCAACACTTTCCCTTCCGCTTATCGTGAAATGCTGACTGTTGCCAATGCCGAACTCCTGGCAAAAATTGAAGCCAACAAGAAAAAGACGGGATTCACAGTAAATGAAGCCGGCGAAGTCAGCGATGAAGACCTCTTTGCCTCCATCATCAGTAAGTTCAGTGGAAAAGTCTTACTGGTTGATTTCTGGGCTACCTGGTGCGGTCCATGCCGCATGGCTAATAAAGAAATGATTCCAATGAAGGAAGAATTAAAAGATAAGGATATTGTGTATTTGTATATCACCGGTGAGACATCTCCGTTGAAGACATGGGAAAATATGATTCCTGATATTCATGGTGAACATTACCGTGTGACAGCCGCCCAATGGAATTTCTTAGGCAAGAGTTTCAATGTTTCAGGTGTTCCCACCTACCTCATTATTGACCGCGAAGGAAATATAAAATACAGACAAGTAGGTTTCCCCGGCGTTAAAACGATGAAAGAAGAGCTCCTGAAAGTAGCTGATCAATAAGAAAGAAGTACCGGACGGTACGAAGCCTGTTAAAAAGAAATGGCACTGCCCATCATTTACATTCAATGATGAACAGTGCCATTCATTTTATTTCTCACCCGATTCCTACTTCCAATCTTCGGCTCCTTTTTCTTTCAATTTGCTTGTAAAGGCTTTAGCTTTATCCATAGTCTCTTTTTCTTCTTCAAGACTTGCATAAGCAAACTTATAGCCTTTTATAACATTCCATTCGCCACGGGTAAAATCAGGGAATTCCACAGCAGCACAATTGTTATCCATAGAAAGCTCACCCAGTTCTGCCAGACAGCACCATTCTGCTAAGTCGTATACATCCAGATCCAAAGGTAAACCGTTCTGCAAGCAATATACCAAACGGCTATCCATAATGAAATCCATGCCTCCATGGCCTCCTACTTCCTTAGCCATTTCACCATACTTCTTTAATATCGGATGCTGGAACTTTTCTACAAGCGCCTCCATTTCCTCTTTAGGCAAAAAGCTATGGGTATTCAGATTGTCAACTTGCGGTTCTACTCCCGAAGCGCTCAACTGCTTAGCATCAAGAGCATACCCCTGAATCGGATACTTATTGGCAAAGCCCTTGGTTCCGGTAAGCTGATACAAGCGGTTATAAGGTTGCGGTGTCATCACATTATGTTGAATCTCGATAACTTTTCCGTTTGCCGTACGAATCAGTGTAGTTGTATGGTCGCCGTTACGGAAATCATCACATTTCTCTCCAGTTCTTTTTTCTACCAGATCCTTACCTACAACCGACTTGGTATCCATAGCTACCAACGTTACCATACGGTCGCCACGATGAATATCAAATGCTTGCGCCACAGGACCAAGACCGTGAGTAGCATACACATCACCACGATGTTTCTTGTTGTAATCCAAACGCCATCCCAGTTTATCATTCTCACCGTTCTTCCAATAATGGTCCCAGAACGGGCTCAATTCATGGATGTAAGCACCTTGTCCGCGAATCACTTCACCAAATACTCCCTGCTGTGCCATGTTCAGCGTATTCATTTCAAACCAGTCATAACAACAGTTTTCCAGTATCATACAATGTTTGCGAGTCTTTTCACTCATGTTGATCAAGTCCCAACACTCCTGAAGATTCATAGCCGAAGGAACTTCTATAGCTACATGTTTGCCGTTCTCCATAGCGCACATTGCTACAGGGAAGTGATGCAACCAATCGGTAGCAATATAAACCAGGTCTATGTCATCGCGTTTACAAAGTTCTTCGTATCCTTTCTCTCCGGAATAAACAGCTGCCTTAGGCAAAGATGCTTTCTGCAAATACTTCTGGCAGCCCTCAGCACGTGATTGTTCATAATCACAAAGAGCCACGATCTGCGTACCGGGAATATGGGTAAAACGCTCTACAGCACCGGGGCCACGCATACCCAGTCCTACGAATCCTACTCTAACGACTTCCATCTTCGGGGCAGTCAGCCCAATCACACTCTGCTGCCCAGCCGGACGCTCGGGAGTTTTCACAATAATAGTTCCATTCTTCCATTCCCACTGAGTGCCCTTGTCATTGGTTTGCACAGTAGAAGTTTGAGATGTGCATGCACATAATGCGACACACATACCCAACAACAATGATTTCAAAATCTTCATGTTCTATTTAATTTAAAATGAATCAATCTGTACGATATACCACAGTCTATCTCAAATCCAAATTTGTTTGATGCTCAAAGATAGCCAATCCCTTCAAAAATAAAGCCAATATTCTCCTCTTTTTTCCATATAGAAGCTATAAAAACATATCACAGCAGAAAAATACCCATATTATACTATAGCCACAACTGCCGAATAATGTCATCCATATTATTCAGAAGATGGTATTTAGATTAATTAACTCACTGTTCATTGCTTTATTACGAAATTCTCGTAGCTTTGTGTTGAATTCATCCAAAAACTTTTATTCCATGGAAAAATTAACGATACAAGAAGAAGAAGCAATGATCTACATCTGGGAACTGGGCAGTTGCTTCGTAAAAGACATTGTTGCCAAATATTCCCAACCGGCACCTCCCTACACTACGGTAGCTTCCATCGTCAAGAACCTGGAACGTAAACAGTATGTTACAGCCGCACGCGTAGGAAATACGTACCAATATACACCCGCTATCCGTGAAAGCGAATACAAACGTACTTTCATGAGTGGCTTCGTACGTAATTACTTTGAAAATTCGTATAAGGAAATGGTTTCTTTCTTTGCCAAAGAGCAAAAGATTTCGACCAATGACCTGAAAGATATCATCAATATGATTGAGAAAGGAAAAGAGTGAAGATTTATGATTCTTGATTTTTGATTTATAACATCCGGAATAAGGGAAATATTTCATGATTCAAGAAACACATAAATCATAAACTATAAATCATACTTCAAAAGATGTTGGCCTATTTTCTAAAAATTAACGTAGCCATTGCGCTATTTTATGCGTTTTACCGGCTATTCTTCTATAAAGACACGTTCTTCACGTGGCGCAGGGTTGCTTTGCTCTGTTTCTTTGCCGTATCTGCCGTCTATCCATTACTAAATATACAAACTTGGATTACGGCACAGGAACCTATGGTTGCCATGGCAGATTTATACGCTGACATCGTTTTGCCGGAGTTTACCCTGACGCCGGAAAAGACAACCTTCGACTGGAAAGCAATCCTGCTCCAAACGGCTGGTTTTGTTTATTGGGGAGGAGTAGCCCTACTAGCTGCCCGTTTTCTTATACAACTGGCAGGCATTATTCGGCTAGCTTTCCGTAGCCGGAAAACGAAGATTGGAAATACCAACGTACACTTGCTTAAGCAAGCAAGCGGACCTTTTTCCTTCTTTCACTGGATTTTTATTCATCCGACTTCACATACAGAAGATGAACTAAGCGAAATATTAACCCACGAACAGACTCATGCCAACCAATGGCATTCCATTGACGTACTTGTCAGTGAGATTGTATGTACATTTTGCTGGTTCAATCCTTTTGCCTGGCTCATGAAACGGGAAATCCGCACCAATCTGGAATATCTGGCGGACAACCGTGTACTGGAAACCGGGCATGATTCCAAAGCCTATCAGTATCACCTGTTAGGATTATCACACCATAAGGCTGCAGCAACTATCTATAACAGTTTTAATGTATTACCTCTAAAAAAACGCATCAAAATGATGAACAAAAAGAGAACCCGAGAAATAGGGAGAACTAAGTATCTTATGTTCCTCCCCTTGGCAGCCTTACTTATGATTATCAGCAACATCGAAGCCGTGGCACGCACCACGAAGGAAGTTGCCAGAGATGTCATAGAGGCTGTGGAAGATAATCTGACGTCAGATCCAACGGCGCCGGATATGGAAGTTGCTACTGAAACGGCACCGCTGGAAACACCGGCACCGCAACAGGATAAAGACAAGCTTGTGACTTACAAAGGGGTAGTAGTGGATAAAGACGGAAAAGCGGTGGAAGGCGCTGAGTTTTTCGTTGATGGCGACTACAAATTACCACAAGGTCAATCGTATGTCACGGGAAAGAACGGTAATTTTTCTTTCAAAGCATTCAAGAATGCTAAAATGATAGTAATTTGGAAAAAAGATGGAAAAATGATGGGGGTACCCGCCACTGTCAACAAAGAAAACAACTCCAACATGAAGATTGTCATGGATAGGGAATGGCAAAATCCGCCTGTTGATGATCCGGACTATCCAGTATATGAAGTAGTGGAAACAATGCCGGAATATCCTGATGGCGGAATGTCAGGAATGATGCAATTCCTATCGAAAAACATCAGATATCCGGTGAATGCACAGAAGAATGGCACACAAGGACGCGTTACTGTACATTTTGTTGTAAACGCAGACGGAAGTCTTTCCAACATAGGAATTATCCGTGGAGTAGACCCTGAATTGGACGGTGAAGCAGTGCGCGTTATCAGTGCAATGCCTAAATGGAAACCCGGTACACAGGGAGGAAAACCTGTCCGGGTGAAATATACCGTTCCTGTTATGTTCCGCTTAAATGATGAAAAAAAGGAAGAGTTCAAGCCCGTGCCGAAAATTGATGAGTCAATAGTTGTAGTAGGTTATGCAAGCCAGGAAAAATCACCAGCAGAAGAAGATGTGGTTTTTGAAGTCGTGGAACAAATGCCTTCATTTGCTGGTGGTATGGGAGGACTGATGCGGTATCTGTCCAAAAACATTAAATATCCGGTAGCGGCACAAAAAGCAGGAGCACAAGGACAAGTAATTGTACAAGTTATCATCGATTCAAATGGCAACGTTACAAATCCGAAAATAACAAAAAGTGTAGATCCTTCACTGGATGCAGAAGCAATCCGCGTAACTTCAAACATGCCTAAATGGCAACCAGGTATGCAGAGAGGAAAGGCTGTCAATGTGAAATACACATTCCCTATTGATTTCAAGCTGCAATAAGGCAATCATAATTTGAGAAAAATTCTCTCTTACACAATAGATTATCCGCAAGTCCTCCCCCTGATCACTTATTCCGGCATCAAAGGGAGGATGCAGATAATCATAAAATTCTTGCACCATGAAAAAGTTACTTGTTCTATTATCCTTCTTATTTATAATCAACACAGTCAATGCACAGGAAGACCAAAAGGAATACTTACAGAAAGTACTCAATAACCTCGAAAAGGTAGAGTCGGCAAGCTACACGAGTTTTAATGAATCCTGGCAACCTGGTGATACAGTTCCGGTATTCACTCATTCTGATTATACCAACGAATACAATAATCCGAATGATAGTACCATTGGAGCAAGTTATGCTTCTTTCGAAACGAAAGATATGGGCAAAATGGTCTTTTGTTATGACGGAAACAAAAGAGTATTAGTGTACGACGACGACAAGGCAATTGTAGAAGACGACTTCACCGCCCGGCCACTACCTTTCAGATTAGTGGGACCACCTTTTTACAACTTCACTAAAAACATAATCAAATACGCTCTGCAAACAAAGGACAATATAACCGTTGACTTGCAAGATAAAGGTAACGATTACTTTTTCAGATTGGTTATTGAAGAAGACACACAAGTGGAATTTTTCGGAAAAGCCTATCACATGCAGAAGCCACCGTTTTATGTAGAACCGACTTCAATCTATGAGCTATGGATACGTAAATCGGACAATCTACCTTATAAAGCACGGAGAGAAATGTCACATGATATATCAGTTACGACTATTACATCCGTAGAATTCAACAAGTTGTCCATTAATGATTTCAATGTATCTGATTATTACCCAAAGGGGTATACTGTTGAGCCATACGGATACGGTAATAAAAAAGCCGCCTCAGCACCCGAACTTACAGGCAAGCAGGCACCGGAATGGACTTTAAACGACTCCAATGGCAATCCAATATCACTTGCCAACCAAAAAAGCAAAGTGTTGCTAATCAACTTTACCGGAATAGGTTGTGGTGCCTGTCAGGCTGCCGTTCCCTTCCTGAAAGAATTGAAAGGCAAATTCAATAATGAAGATTTCGACCTTATAGCAATAGAAGGCTGGAGCCGGAAGGAACACTCCATTCAAGTTTATGCAAATAATAAAAAACTTAATTACACCATTCTGAATGCAAACGACCAGGTAATCAAAGACTATCAGACAGGGAATGCAGCCCCCTTCTTCTTCATACTGGATGAACACCACATTATCAGAAAAGTTATCAGGGGATATGGCAATGAAAGAACAAACAAAGAAATTATGGATGCCATAACGGAATTATTATAGAAACATGTCCCAATAAAAAACAGTAGATTGAGCTATCCATACTCAGTCTACTGTTTCTTTTATAAATATAAGGGATACTTCTTATTTCTGTATCTTCACCACTTCCGTCGGTGCCATCTCTACATTCCGCTTATCCACCTGGCGAACTACGCTCGCTGCTAATTGCAGAAAGGCACGTCCTGTCACAGTATTCTCATCAAGTGCTACCGGTGTGCCTTTGTCACCACTTTCACAAATACTTTGCACGATAGGAATCTGTCCCAATAAAGGTACATTCATTTCTTCTGCCAGTTTCTTGGCATGTTCCTCTTCCATCTCGGTCAATGGCATACGAAGTGGGCCTACTTCCATTCCCATCAGGTTCAATGCTTTTTTCACCGGGATCGGATTGACCTCTGAGAAAAGTGCATCCACTAACGGCAGACCCTTCATCTGTATCTCTAATGCTTTTAAGCATTGTAACTGAAACATATTCGGTTTATAATTTTCCATTGTTTTATGTAAAAGCAAATGATCAGCAGTTAAATTTGTAAATACCACATAATCATATTTAAAATCTTTTACCCTATCCATATAAAGTGCATGACTAGATACTTCCATTACTATTACTTTTACACCAACACTTTTACACTTTAAAAACATATCATATAAATCGAGTAATTCTGGCGTAGTATTATCTAAATCACATACTTTAGAATCTATGTAAAAACCAATTGTTCCTATATAAGCACATTTAACATTAAGAAGTTTTCATATAGCAAATAACAAGAAGTAGTCTTACCATTCGTACCAGTTATTCCTATTAGTGTTATATCTTTTATCTTATCATAATAATGTGTATAAAGATAATTATTTAAATATTCTTTAGTATTTGATACTTTAACATAAGGAATACTATAAGTACCATACTCACATATTATACTTGATGCGCCATTTTTAATTGCCTCATCTATAAATTGATGTCCATCATATGTATTTCCTTTAATTGCTATAAACACATCATTAGGTTTTACTTTTTTAGAATTTACTTTTATATTCATATTTATCACATTATAATATATGAAACAATTTTAACAATGTTTATTCTTACTGATTTTATAATACAAATAACAACTTATTTATTTTTTTTCTTCTTTTCAATTACTTTTACTTCTTTACTACTATTATCTTTATTTAATAATTTATTTGCTAATAAGATTACAAATATCCATAAGAATGAAACAATTAAATTTTGAATAACAACCATTGTATCATTTACTTTTAATATTAAATTAATTATTAACTCAATAACACTTGAACTATAATTAGTAAGTAAGTAAATTATTATAAAATTTGTAACATTTTCTCTTGTACTTTTTTCACTAGTTAATATTTCATGTTTATCTACATACCAATATGAGTATATATATACTGGCACATAAGATAATAATATTGTAAGTAATGCATATAATGAGAACTTCTTATTTATAATATACTCAACAATTACATTTGATATCATAAGTACAGAGCTTAACATTAATAATACAAACAAAAGATTAAATACTTGTCTACTTATAGTATATTCATCTTTATATAAATTTATTTTTTTATTTAATATTAATA
>OHPO01000156.1_pt1 | contig 36704 bp, 21 predicted proteins | sample 1577741 | NCBI WGS metagenome assembly OHPO01 (sample SAMEA3879574, study PRJEB24766) | human gut metagenome | biome: human-associated habitat; feature: feces | place: USA | collected 1985/1987
TATACCGTGCCCTGAGGCTCCAATTCATTCAAGCGTACAGCCAAATGCTTGTCCGACTTCACCGCCAGTATATTGGGTTGGTAAACTCCGTCCAATGACACAAAAATACATAATACGCATCCCGCCGTGCCATATAACAGCGAACGCGTATCCGCACGCTTCACCAGCATGTACAGCAGGCAGACAGCAGCCACAAGCGGCAAGAACACAATCAGCCATTTCGGCAGTGAGAGCTCCACCGTATGCAGTGCATTCACAAAAGCTATATTCTCGGCGGCATGCTTGCCTGTTCCCCAAATACTTTCGGGAATCATATCCAAACGCACGGCAAAGAAAGTAACAGTAAGCAACATTGCCAATGCAACGAAAATCCAGGCAGAAATCCGGAATACTTTCGCGCCTCGTTGCACCAATGCCAGCAGGTATTCGGCAAGCAGCATTCCCATAAACGGATAGATAGGCAGCAGATAGACGCTACGCTTACTTTTGGGAATACAATAGAAGATGAAAATCGTTAAAATCACCACCCACGCAAAAAGCTGCAACGGTGACTGAGAACGGAATTTGCACCACGCTTTCTTTAAACGTTCGCCAACGGAAGCACCTTCCGGCAGAAGACGTATCTTTTTCCATTTCAGTCCGAACAAGGAAATAAGCAGCACTAAAGTCCAGGGAATCCATCCCCAAATAATAGTCAGGAAGTTATACCACAACGGATTCTCGTGCGATGCATAGGACATTTTCCGGAAGAAACGTCCGGTATTCTCTTCCAGCATCAAATTGACAAACGCCTCTCCGCCTTGCTGATAAGCTGCCCAAAACCAAATGCCCAAAGGAATGAGGGACAGCAACCCGATGCCCAGCAGTGAAAAGAAAGTTTTTCCGAACGAACGCCCGCACAACAGCTGATACACCCCGATACCCAAACAGGGAAAGATAGAGCCGACCGGCCCTTTTGTCAATGTAGCGCATGCCATCAACAGTACGGCCAACCAAGGAATCCCTTTGCAATTCTTCTCATCCCATCGGAAAAGCAGACACAATGAAATCACGATGAGAGAAACTTGCAGCATATCAAGCCGGCAGGCTACTGCCGCACGGTGTACTTCAAAAGAGGACAAAAGAAGAATAGAGGTCAGGAATGCTGTCTTTACATCCTTGCGTTTGGCTACGAAGCTGAAGAATACCAACTGCATAGCCAGAAAAGCAAGCGCCGACGGCATACGTGCCGAGAACTCCGTAACTCCTCCCAAGACAGATGAAATGACGGCTATTGTCCAATAAAGGAAAGGCGGTTTATAAGCTATTTCCACTCCGTAATTCGTCGGGAGTATCCAGTTACCGCTTTCCAGCATGGTATATGCAACTATCGCCTCACGCGGTTCCCCTTTCGAATAGAATATGGTTTCCCCTAAAAAGGGAACCAGTACAAGTACACTTAACAGTGCAATAAACCAGAACGCTATCTTTCTGTCCGACATATATTTTCGTTTTTATATTTTTCCGGCTGCAAAAGTACGAAATATTCTACAACAATACCTAACTTTGCCGGCTCAATGATAGCGTAAACCTAAAATGAAGCATTTAAAAAGATTTCCCGAGTTCATACGTTTTGTCATGGTGGGTATCCTTGCAACCGCTTTGCACTACGGGATATACTTCTTACTGCAACGGTTCATCAATGTAAATATAGCCTATACCCTCGGCTATGTCCTGAGCTTTATCGCCAATTTCTACCTTACCGCATACTTCACGTTCGGCAAAAAGCCGTCATGGAGCAAGGCGTTCGGTTTTGGTGGAGCACATTTATTCAATTACCTGCTGCACATCGGTTTGCTGAATACATTCCTCTGGTTGGGACTCTCCAAAACCCTTGCCCCTATTCCGGTATTCGCCATAGCCATTCCGGTCAATTTCCTGTTGGTGCGCTTCGTTTTCAAGCGAAAAGACTGATATTTCTCAAATTAATAATTTTCTAAGCATTATTGTTCAAAACTTCCTTAAATAATATATTACTTTTCCTTTGATAACATATTTCCTTTTACAACATCTGTCATATTTGAAAACAACTTACTGTAAATCCTTTTTCTACTCAGAATGCATATACTTGATACAATTAGATACCCCATTTTTTTCACCCTATGTAGCATCAACTCTCATCTTATTATGAAATCTACTAACGATTGTTTAGAGATACTTATCTTACAGTTTACATACTTACCAATGTAGCCACAGACCGTGAAGGCACACTAAATCTACTACCGACCCAACCTTTTAACTGCAAGTCACTGCGACTAGAAGTCTCATATAAAGCAAATCTGCTATGAAAAGATTTAGGCAGATTTTCTACAGTCAGGTCAACAGCTTTATTCTTATCTGAATAGTTAATTAGCACTACTACAACTTTCTTGGTTAAATTGTCTACATATGCAGAAGCCATTAAGTCTGCTGTATTTTGACTTATACCATTGTTTATTTGCGAAATCCGAACCATTCCGGGGCGGACAAAGAAACTATAATTACCCAAAGCCCACAAAGTTTTAGAGGTTCTGAACTCGCCATCTAATTTACATGATTCAATCATCTTTTCATTACCACTCCTTGCACCAGATGACAATACGCCATCATCAATAAATATCAATCCATCCTTGTAGTTCCACTCAGAAAGCGCAGTCCAAAACTGCCAAGATGTAGCGTGAGCCACAGTCAAATCATAATGAATCACACGGGCGATATAAAGTGCAGTATTCATACCCGTATCACGTCCACTACCACCATTAGGATTGTCGCTGTTCTTTTCCATTGGACAATATTCTGTCTGCCAATAGTTATAATTGTCTGGCAGTTCACAAGCTATTGCCTCATGAAGCTGTTTGCGTGTAGTTATCATTGTGTCAATAGGCCAAGTACTCCAATAAGAATGCCCTGAAACTACTGGTTCCAATGTGGACAATCCGTGGATGGAATGCTTTCCTTGCTTGGAGAACATTTCTTTTATCTGATTGTCACGCTTGGGTTTGTCGGTACTATTGCGATATAAATACCTAATATCACCAGCTTCACCAAAAACAATTTTGGCTTTCGCCTTGTTTGTAATCAAGGCTTTATCCAAATAGCGAATAAGGCGACTGCATTCCTCATTTGTGGCTTGCATACCCTCTTGATTACTACCTACCCATTCCCACTGTGGTTCATTGACTGGACTTATATAATCGAAATTCAGTTTCTTTGCGACCTCAGCCATGAACAAAGCATAATCATCATAATAATCTTCTTTTAGATTAGCATAAGGAGTTTTTTCGCTAGCCCTTGCCATACCATTTTTTGTCATGAAGTAAGGAGCCGTGATAGAAAAGCCCAATACATAACGGACTCCTCTATCACGAGCAGCTTGCAACATCCACCGTTGCCCCTTTTGTTTATTCCAATCCCAATCTCCATTTTTACCTAAAAAACATTCTGTCCGTCGCCATTCAGACTGTACTCCTCCCTGTTCACCAGCTTCATGACTACCTGAGCCTATATTAAATCGCCATAATGAAAGGCCTATTCCTTTGGGATTTCCCCACTCATCAGTTTCACTGCTAAACAATAAATCCGCAATCTGATTTCGTTTTTGTTCAGGCCAATTTTCGCCAATATATTGAGTTCTCCAACAATCTGATGCTCCAAAGCTATGAATCGTTTGTTGTGGTGCATTATAATCAAAAGTGACTTTTTGGGGATTCTGGGCATGCAGACTCTGAGCCGACATCATGAAAATCGACAAGAAAGCCTTATATAAAAAATTGTTCATACTAATTTATTTCACAATGTTATTTATATCTTACTCTTTTACAAGTTCTTCTTCAAGTTCTTCTAATGATTTTCCTTTTGTTTCGGGAATGCGTTTCAACACAAAAAGGAAGCCGAAGAAACAAATCACAGCATAGAGCATGAAAGTTCCTCCTGTTCCCAATGCCGTATTCAAGAAAGGAAAAGTATACGTTAGCAGGAATGAGGCTATCCATAGAGATGCCGTACAGACAGCCATAGCTACCCCACGAACCCTATTCGGAAATATTTCAGAAAGAAGTACCCACGTAATTGGTCCTAACGACATAGCATAGAAACCAATGGCAAGCACTACCAATATGATCATAATAAATCCAGTGAAGTGAAAGAAGTAACTCAAACCAAGTAAAGTATAAATACCGGTAAGCCCAACAGAACCGATTATCATCAACGTTTTACGGCCCAAACAATCCACCGTATAGATAGCTACAAAAGTGAACACCAGATTTGCAATACCTGTAACTACAATATTCATCAGCACATCAGAAATGCCATACCCTGCTGACTGGAATATTTCTTGAGCATAGTTGAATATAACATTCGTACCGCTCCATTGCTGAAACATCGCTACTACAATACCTATTATTAATACATTTCGCATTTTAGAAGAGAATAATAAGGAAAGCCCTCCTTTCTCAGTGTGTCCTTCTAATGAGGCATTTTTATAGTTATTCAACTCATTGGCTGCATAGTCTATGCCACCAATTGAGACTAACACTTTCCGCGCCTGCTCCATTCGTTGTTTTCCTGCCAACCACCGAGGACTTTCTGGGATCAACAGAGAAAATAGGAAAAATATTCCGGAAGGGATACATACTGCCCAAAACATCCATCTCCACCCCATCTGTCCATTCCATGACTGCATAATATCCGTTGCTGTAGCATCGGTGGGTACTGGTTCTGCCAACAGCATATTCACAATCTGGGCTCCTAAAATACCTAAAACTATAGTAAGTTGATTCAAAGTTACCAGTTTGCCACGGATTTTCGTTGGAGCAACCTCGGCAATATACATAGGAGAAAGGTCGGCTGCCAACCCTATAGCCATACCTCCTACCAAACGTGCCAAAATGAAGCAGGTCAAAGTATTGCTTAATCCCGTAACCCATGATGAAACGAAAAATACTAAAGCCGAGAATATCAACAAACGTTTACGCCCATACCTATCAGCTAAAGCTCCGGCAACTGTGGCCCCCAACAAGCATCCCAGCAAAGCTATGCTCATAGCTAAGGCTTGCATACCTTCATTGCCTGCTATATTGAAATAAATCTCATAAAAAGGTTTTGCTCCCCCAATGACTACCCAATCATAGCCAAATAAAAGCCCTCCCATAGCAGAAACTAAACAAATAAAATAAATAAAGAATTGATTGTGATTTTTCATGATTTTATAGATTTACCAAAATGATATATAATTAATAGATTCCATCGGCAGCTTGTTTTGTATTACTAACAGTACCAAACACCTCTTTCATCTTTTCAAATCCCGAAAGGGGCAAAGGATGAAAATTCGTACTATTCATATAGTTTAAGATGGATAATAACATTTGGCGGGCTACCGGACGATTTTGAAGTGACTTTTCCAAATCAAATGTAGCTATTACCAATTCACCGTTACCTATTCGACCTTCATAAAGAGAAGCCAATCTTCGATTGTTCACAAAATTGTCCACCATTTCTACAATAGCAGTTCCTCCTTGCAAGCTATCTACATCCAACGTAGTAGAATTAATATTCAAATCCCACCATTGCCAATCGGTATGCATATCAGTGGGAAAGTCATGGAGTGCCGCATGTTTGGGATCACATAGCACACCCATAGTTCCTGCTTGATTGGGAAAATGTACAGGGCTCCAGAACACAGGCACAAATTTACCTTCAATTCCCTTTGTGGTCCGCCAGTCTGGATTAAACAAAACTTTTTCTCCTTTGTCAAGTAATGCCAACGCCTGATTATAATCTCGTGTATATTTCACATCGCCCCACTCCAATGTTACTTCTTCGGGATATACCCAAATATGCCATCGATTACGATACTCTGTTCCCTCAAGAGAAACACATATTTCTAATTGGGTTGCCTTTTCAATATCATTCAAGGGGAAAACAATTTTCCCTAAATTTCCATTATGCCCCACAGACAGTTGTTTAGCTACAATATGTTCGGTAATCATTTCCTTCTCACCGTCCTTGACCGACCAAACCAAATTCTGATTATTGAATTCAGACTGCCCATAATTGCAAACATCCAATTCTGCTACAAATTGTTCATTATTGGTGTATACCGCTTTGGGAAAACGGAGTAAGGGCACTACTGGTGAACAAAATTCTCTGAACCCCGAGCCTGAAATGATTCCTTTACTTTCCCAAAAGGCATTCAAAAGTCCCACCAAAGCAGTTCCCTGTCCAGGAAAATCGTGTAAATCCAATAATTGAAATCCGCTGATGCCTACTGTTTTTAATGCTCGTTCGATCTCTTCCTTATAAAGTATCGCAGCAAGCTTTCCCGAAGCTTGTAAATAGAGAGGTGCTTTATCCAATCGCCCCTTGGCTTCCAAATCATTTCTGACAGCCATTAAATTTAATGGGATCAGCGTACCGGTATATTTGCTGATTTCTGACAAGTCGGGATAAACAGAATATTGCCCCACCTCATGAGTAATGGCGGGTACCTGCATACCTTCTACAGCTTGCTCAAAATCCTTGTCAAAAGATGGTATCTGAGTATTAAACACACCTTGCCCCCGCATCCAGCCCTTATCAGTCCATTGTGTGACAAAGAAATCATCTAATGGTTCTGGTCGTGTACCATGCCCTTTCTCAAAAGTAAATGAGGTAGTAGTATAAAGATGTCTGTCGTCAACTGATTTAATTTCAGACAACATATTCTTCAATACTTCGAAATCATACTGCAATTCATTTCCTAAACTCCAAAAACAGAAAGAGGGATGATTACCATATTCGCTGTTGATACGCATAGCTTCACTATGCAGGAAGTCAATAGTTGCAACATTTTCCTTGCCCAAAGTCACTGACCACAAGGGAAGTTCGATTTGCAAGTAAAATCCCATCTCATCAGCAACCTCAAAAGCTGCTTTTGGAGGACACCAAGAATGAAATCGCAAATGATTCATGCCATATTCACGCGCAGCTCTAAACACTTTTTTCCAGCCGATTTTATCTGTAGGCGGCGTACCAGTCAAAGGAAAAACACAACACTCCAATGTTCCACGTAGAAAAAGAGGATTACCATTTAATACCAATTTGTTTCCTATTCTCTCCAAATTGCGCAAGCCGAAAGATGAAGATATTTGTGAAGCAACATCATTACCATTAGCAATCTTGACATCCACCTGACAAAGATAAGGATTAAATTCACTCCATAAAGGAGTTTTATCGTCTAGCTGGCATTTCAGTTCTATTTTTGAACACCCTTTAGCTATGGTAATATTCTCACTTTGTTTGCCCCATTTCTTTTTATCAGACTTTCCGGTTATATCCAAATCAAGATCTACCTTGCATTCCCTATCTGTTGCATTGCAAATAGAAACGACTGCTTTTAACTCATGTGTTTCAGCATTGGGATAAAGTTGTATTTTTTCTATATATATATTATCGAGTGCTTCTATATACATATCACCTAATATACCATTCCATTTCACCTGAGTATCTTCCGTATAGGCATGCGCCAATTCCTTGACCGAAATGTCATAACGTTTACGGTTATCAATGCGAATAGTCAGAAGATGTTTCCCACCTTTTTTTATATAAGGCGTCAGATTGTAACGGTGTGGAGTTGTAAGACTTTCTTCATGACCATTAACCTGTGTACCATCTATCCAAACTTGTGAATCCCACAACACACGTTCGAGATGCAAAATCAACTGCTTATTTTTCCAATCAACAGGCACTTCTATTTCTCTCGAATACCAAGCCGGACCTATATAACTATATGCACGCGTTAAATGTAATAGTTGTTTTTTTTTCAATTCAGGCTCCAACTGACAAGAAGCACCCAATCCTGCCATATCGGTAGTACCAGGTAAGATAATAGGAGTATTATACAGCTGACCATACCAAGATTCCTTTTCCCCCACATCTGCACTATCAAGACGTACAGTCCACGTACCGGACAAATCCATACGATTCATTTGTGTACATGCAGTAAGGTTTAATAAGCATAATAAAACGCCCAACAAGTTTTTCATACATATATATTTAAAATTGAACATATTATTTTGTGGATGGCAAAGTTAAGCCAAATTACAATCATACAAAATGTATGATATATAGTATATCATGTAAAATAGTACGATAGAAATTATATTTTAACCATTTGATTATATCATAATAAAACAATGTTATTATATTGCATTCATCATTAAAAAACACATTGACTTCTGAGAAACTCATTACTTTATGTCTTGAGATATAGTTGAATAATATATAACCCGTTGGCAGAATTAAATTAGCGCATATTTAATTCCACCAACGGGTTAAGGGGGACTCCATTTAATTCAGAGTACCCCTTACTTTCTTTATAAACTAACTACCATAACAATAAAAAAAGGTAAAAGAACACAAGTTCATTGCAATTGACCAACCAAAGTCACTACAGATTTAGACGGTATGACAATATTATTTGCTAACATATCAGCAACTTTACTCAAATTAGAAGTTTCAGAGGTAATGTAGGGAATTAAAACATTGTTCACCAAATTCAGATTCTCTAGATTGTACTTTCTGTTTAGGGTACCTACATTTACAAATACCAATACCACTTTACGAGTTGCATCATCTTTGAAAGCACTTATCATCACATCTTTGCAAGCTATAATAGGATCTGGATTAGGAGTGGTCACATTGATACGTTTCATGCCCGGACGTACAAAACGAGACCAGTTACCCAACATCCACATAAGTTTGGAATCATGAGCTACTCCATCTTCTTTACAGTAATCTTTTGTTTGAGATCCTGTTGAATTACCATCATCCAAATATATCAGACCATCTTTATAGTCCGCACGAGTTAAGGCAGTCCACCAAGACCAAGATGAAGCATTGGCATGAGTTAAGTCATTATGAATGATGCGAGCCACGAACAAAGCAGTCTGCATGCCCAAGTCACGCATGTTACCGTTTCCTCCCGGAATTTCAGAAGCGCCTGGAGATTCCAATATTGAATACTCAGTTTGCCAATATTTTAGATTACCGTATTGTTTAATTTTATCATTAAGTGTTCTGCGTTGTGCTACCGCGTCGTCAGCAGGCCAAACCGACCAATAACTATGGCCAGTAATTACATTTTCCACGTTAGACAGTCCAACAATACTATAGGGGGAAGAACTATTCCAAAAGTCCTCCACTTGGTTATCAGTCCTGCTGTCATCTTTGTCTTTATAAAGATACTCTATTGCACCAGCCTCGCCCAAAGCAATAGTAGTAGCCAAACCTTTGGTTTGAAGTTTTTCTGAAAGAAGTTTTGTGAATTGAGTCATTTCCTCATTAGTGGCAGATGTACCCTCTTGATTTTCATTTCCCCAATCCCACTGAGGCTCATTGATGGGGCTTAAGTAGTTGAACTTTATATTCTCCAATCTCTCAAGATTATAAACAGACTCAACCAAATAATCAGCATAAGCCGACATCATACCCTCTTTTATATTCATATTTTTATCGCCGCTAATGGAATATCCCTTTCCATTTTTAGACATATGAACTGGTGCGCTTAAGCTAAAAGCCAAGAAGCGTTCCACACCTCTGTCACGGGCAGCACGCAAAAACCAACGTTGTCCTTGATATTTATTCCAATCATAAGTACCGTCTACATTTTGAAAACACTCTGAACGACGCCATTCATCGGCAATACCGCTATCGTCCCCCTGCTCTGTACTACCTGCACCTATATAGAAACGCCAAAGAGAGAGACCAATACCCTTAGGATTTCCATTTTCATCCACTTCCTGACTAAAGAGCCAATCTGCAATCTGTTTTCTTTTCTCTTCAGGCCAATTTTTACCAACGAATTGGCAACGCCAAGCATCGGAAGCTCCAAAACCGTCAAAAGTCTGCATTTCTTGATTTAAATCTACAGAGATATGTCTTACGCTATTGAATATGGGAGGGAGCGGTTTATCAACATCCGAAATACATGAAGTTACTGTCAAAAAGGCAGTTACTCCAAGCAAATGTATATATCTTCCGCAATTCATTACAAATATTTTTTTAATTAATAATTAGGATTTTGAGTTACTACACCAAAGCTACGGTCAATTTCAGATTGAGGAATAGGCCATACCATGTGTTTGTTTACATCAAAATTACTACCCTTATTTTGAAGTTCTTTCAGATTGGTAGTCTCAAACTTATCTGTAGATATCTCTGTGTTGTAACGTACAAAGCTACCATTGGGGCCAAACAGACCTGCAATTACGGGTTGGTTGGTCGCAGGATCTATCTGACGGCGGATATCAAACAAACGCAATCCTTCGAAAGCTAACTCCATACGGCGTTCTTTCCAGATAGCATAAAGAATTTGAGTACCGGATACTCTTCCTTTTTTGGGTTCCAAATTTACACGAGCACGAATGAAATCAACATCATTCATGGCAGCATCAGTATCACCCAAATGGTAGGCAGCTTCTGCACGAGTCAAATACATTTCAGCCAAGCGGATGATGGGCGTATTCAAAGGAGCTTCATAACGAGGATTCTCCAAAATACGACGTGTTTCAATGGGAATGTAGAATTTGCGGATGACCCGACCTGATTTATTTTGTTTCAAATCAAAAGTGTAAGTAGGATTTAACACATCATCACCATATACAGGATCACCACACACAGTGATAGTGCTGCGGCGTCTGATTTCATCTTTCTCAGATATATAGCAGTTTTCCAAATCACTAGTCGGAGTTCCCCATCCCCAACCATCCATAATGTCTTTTGCATCATGACTAGGAAAGTCTTCCAAACTCTCGCCGCGTCCACCGCAGAGGGTAGAAAGGGGGTTACCCAAAATTTTACCAGTCTCAGCCTTAGTTTGTACCTCAATGAGTGATTCTACACCATTATGATTCTTCACACTCCAAATATCCAAGAAGTTAGGTTCCAATTTGCACCCACTATTCACAATAGTAGTATCCGCGTAGTGGTGAGCTTCTTTCCACTTGCTTTGAAACAAAGAAACGCGTGCCAAAAGAGCTGTACAACTCCATACTGTAGCTCTTCCCTTACCATCACCCTCATAAGTGGTATTCACCATTTGAATGGCTTTGCGTAAATCATCTTCAATAAAAGCATAGATTTCTTCCTTGCTTACACGACCTAAATTCATCTCAGAAGAAGCCAGCATTCTATCTACTTTGGGCACACCACCAAAGTTGCATACCAGATCTAAGTAATTATAAGCACGACAGAATAAAGCTTCACCAATGTAACATTTTTTCTTTTCTTCTGAAATGGGAGCTTCGGGTAAAGACTCAATGGCAATATTACAACTCATAATATTCTGATATCTTGTCTTATAAAGTTCCGTAAGATATCCCATACGGTTAGGAGTGAGTGTATACATAGCTGCTGGCTCAAAACCGCTTGCATCTTGACCTGTATTCCCCATCCAAGCATCATCGGTAGCGGTTTCATTGGTTACACGTGTGTGGGCAATAGGTTCCCAGTCATTATTCAGCAATGCGCGTTTATACAAGTCAATTACAAAGTCGTGGCACTCTGTATCTGTTTGGAAATAGTTATCCAAGTCTTGCACACCACGCTTTTCGTGCGTAATAAAATCTTCACAAGAAGTCATGCCCCATCCCAATGAAGCAATTAATATAAAGGTAAATATATTCTTTTTCATATTTTTTAATCTATTAAAAAGTAATGTTAGCACCTACAGAGTAAACACGTTGAACAGGATATGTCCATCCCGCAAAGCCAAAACTTGTTACACTACCAGAAACTTCAGGCTCAACACCAGTGAAGTTAGTAATAGTAAACAGATTCTGGCCTGCAACATAAAGGCGTAGTTTCTTAATCATGGGAATATTTTTAAAAGTATATCCCAATTGCAGATTCTTCAGCCTCAAGTAAGAACCGTCTTCCACATAGAAAGAAGAAAACTTAGCAAAATTCTCATTGTGGTCTTCGACAGACAAACGGGGTACATAATTAGAAGTACCTTCACCATGCCAAGCCATTTCACCCAACCCACTTACCTTATTGGTTTTACCGCCAGCTCCTGATGTGTTATATAATTCTTTGATGTTCTCATTCACCAAGTCATTACCTATGCTAGCATAAAAATTTGCCACCAAATCAAAGTTTTTCCAACCGAAGTTTAGATTTAATCCCATAGTGACATCTGCCCAAGGTGAACCGATTTTTGTACGGTCATAAGCATCAAGTTTACCATCACCATTCAAGTCTTTAAAACGGATGTCACCCACCTTGGCGTTAGGCTGCAGAAACTTACCTTCATTGTTGGTGTGGCGGTTCAGTTCTGTTTGGTTTTGAAACAAACCATCTGTAACATAGCCATAAAAATAGCCAGGTTCATCACCTTGAACAGTTTTAGTGCGCTCTCCGTTACCATACAGAGGGTCCTTATCACCAGTCAATTCGGTCATCTCAACATTGAAAGTTGTTAAGTTTAGAGTAGCACCTAAAGTGAAGTCACCCCATTGGTCGTTATAACTCATAGACATTTCGAAACCTTTGGAACGCATAGAACCCACATTGGTCCAAATCTTAGCATCACCAGGATAACCGGAGTAGCTGGGATATGCTTTCAAGAAAAGCATATCGCGCGTATTCTTCACATAGTATTCAAATGAACCGCTCAGACGATTATCAAACAAACCATAGTCCAAACCAAAATTAAAATCTTCCACAGTCTCCCATTTTACATCACTATTTTTCACGACACTAGGATATACGGTGTTCACCATATTATCACCCAATACATAATAGTCTTGTCCCAACTGTGACATATACACTCCACTAGGTAGATTCTGGTTACCCACACGTCCCCAACCAGCTCTCAGTTTCAGGCTGTTTACCACAGATTTTACACCTTCCATAAAGGTCTCGTTAGAGATACGCCAAGCCACAGATGCAGAAGGAAAAGAAGCCCACTTATTTTTATCCATAAATTTAGAAGAGCCATCCACACGATAAGTGGCAGTCAAGTAATACTTGTCAGCGTAATTATAAGTAATTCTCCCTAAATAAGAGAGCAGAGAAGTAGTAGATAAGTTACCGCCAGTACGAGGGTTGATAGTACCCGCATCAAGTTCTTGCAGGGGATCAGAATTGTTAGGCATTTTATCATAACTTCCCCACAGAGTAGTGCTATTCCACTCTTCGAAAGTGTTACCTACCATAGCTGTGAAATTGTGTTTATCGGCAAATGTCTTGAGATAAGTCAAAGTGTTTTGTACACTCCAATTGCGATAAACGGGACTGTTACGAGTAATAGAGTTGTTAGTCTGGAACTCATTGGCAGGATCAATCACGAAGTCTGGTGAGAAGTCATCAGAAATACGGGAATCAATCTCGACTGATGCTTGCGAACGAATTACCAAGTCCTTGATGGGACGGATTTCCAAATAGGCAGAAGAAGAAAGTGCATAACTTACATTATGTTGTTTCCACCGGGCCACAGTAGCAACAGGATTCCATACCGTCGACGGGGAACGAGAGTAAATACTATATTCATTCTCAGTACCGGTTAGTTCTTCTTCGGGTTTATAGATAGGAGTAATAGGATCAATACGGTTGAAATCAGCCCAATTAGTAGGATTACCCCAATTTTCATAACGGGGATTCAAGGTAAAACCTGCGGAGAAATACTTATTAAACTTATAATCATTAGTGACTCGGGCTGTAAAACGCTTGTAACCGCCTTTTTCGTAAAAAGAATCTTGCTGAGAATAGTTTAGGCTCACAGAATATTTGTTTTTCTCGGTACCGCCCTGCACACCCATACTAACATTAAATGAAGGAGTAAATTCACGAATTCCAGCACCCCACCAATTTGTAGTCTTACCGATGTACTGGTCCGGATTGTCAAAAGGCTCAGGATAACCAGATTGATGATTGGCAGTATTGAGGATATTCGCATACTCATAAGCACTAGCCATATCATAGGGATTTTTCATTTGCTGTATCCCATAATTGGCATCAAGATAAAATGAAGGCTTACCCTCCACTCCTTTACGAGTAGTTACCATGATTACACCGTTTGATGCACGGCTACCATAAATAGCACTAGCAGAAGCATCTTTCAGTACCTCAATACTTTCTATTTCGTTTGGATTCAAAAAATTGATCCCCTCACTCATAGGTACACCGTCTACCACATACAAGGGGTCGGTAGTTAAGTTGATAGTAGAAAATCCGCGAATCATTACTTTAGGCTGTCCGCCGGGATTACCGGCGCCTACAATGGTAACACCAGCTACTTTTCCCTGTAAACTTTCCGTAGCATTACTTACATTCATAGAGCGTATTTCCTTTCCTTTCACTGATGATATGGAACTAGTCAGGTCACTTTTCTTTTGGACACCAAAACCTACTACTACCACTTCTTGCAATGTCTCCGAATCTTCTTGCAATGTTACGTTAATTACTTTACGATTACCTACAGTCTGAGTCACCGTTTTATAAGAAATATAAGAATACGAGAGCTTTGAGTTAGCATTTGCGACAGTGATACTGTATCTACCATTTATATCAGTAATATTACCATTGGTTGTACCTTCCTCTAAAATATTTACACCAATTAACGGCTCATTTTCTGCATCCACAACGGTACCAGTCACAATAATTTGGGCTTTGGTCACCAAGCAAGTGAAAAGAGTGATAATAGAAAATATAATGTATCGTTTCATTGTTAACATTTTATTAATTGATTAATTACTTCACACATCTTGCACGACCGGTTTCCGTGTTGATAGAGAATTTATATTTACCTTTCGGGAAATCATGATAAGGCTGTTCCGAGCCCATATAGTCAATCACCCCATCGGCAAGTAAACGCCAGTACTTAGCCCAACCCGGAGTAGAAATTGTCATGCATACACTACCTATAATATCAACTTCAGCATACCAGATATACTTGTCATCAGCATCTTGAGTCATTTGCATAGCAGTGCCTGGATCCCAAGTTGCACCATCAATACCACCACCACAAATCATAATAGGAGCTACATGAGGTGCTGTTTGAGGTTGATAAGGGTTAACTTCATAAGTCAAATTTTTAGTATCGACCTTAATCTCATAGTAACCTTTAGTAGGCAGCACAATAGGAGCTGCAGAGCCATCGTTCACCAATATACCATTTTCATCAAGACCGAAGCAGTGAGGAGCGAATGAAGAACTTTGTCCGAGGAAGTAGATCTCCTGATTGTCATAATTACAGCAATATTTAAATGTGAATATACCGCTGGACTTCTTGTGATAGAGTACAGGTACACCAAATGCATCGGTCTCCAAGTCGGTATCCTTAGCTACATCGGCCAAATACAGAGTTACCATCTCGCTAGAGACCACATAATTAATGTTTTGTATACATTCATTAGCATCTACAAAATTGTCATAAGCTGTGAGCTTTATTTGATAGTTCTCAGCTTTCTGAGGCAATGAGTAAGTCTTTTCAAAAGTATATTCTTTCTCATTATTCAAAGTCACTTCTTCTTTAATTCCGAGAATGGGTTCTTCGATCAAGAGTTTAGATAATCCGCTGTCATCAGTTACTTTAAATGAAAGAGTAAAACTCAACTCATTTGTCCCATCCAAAATTTGTACAGTACCGTCAGCAGGTTGTACATCAGAAAATTGGGGGGCCTTGAAATCACCGTCCAAATAAAGAGTGAGAGCTTTAGTAACCTTATTGCCAGAAACATCTTCCAACATTAAGTTCACAATATAAGTTTCTTCCCTTTTGGTTTCTTGTGGAGCAAGAAATTCATAGCTCAATTCGTACTCGGTGGTCATAGTGTCCGCTAAAAAACTGATGTTTTTATCCAAGAAGAACTCTGGACAAGAGATTTTGAGATTCTTCAGCCCTAAATCATCTTTCAAATTAGCCTTAATCTGAAATGCTCGATTAGGATTTGAATACAGTTCATCACGCGTAACGTTGATTTCAGGCATATCCGAAGCAGGATAAGTCATTACATCATCATCGCTACATCCAGTAAGCAAAACCAACATCATAAAGAATGTTGAAACGAAATAAAATGGTTTCATAGCATAATTATTTAATTAACAAAAGAATATAGAATTCATAAACTCTATTTTCTAAAAACGTGCTTGTTAACATCAAGTTCTCTCACCTTTTTATAATATTCCTCAGCCAATGTGTCATCACCTAATCCACTGTAACCAAGCGCCATTACGTAATAACAATGTATTTGGTTGCGAACATTTAAATCATCGTCCCAAATAGCAAGTTCGGGCAATGAAACTGCGAAATAATCAATTTTACAATTATCAAATAAGTGTTTCTTGCCATGGTCTATCAATTTATTAAAGCGACTGCGCGCCTTACCTTCTTCTCCTAAAGCCCTCCATGCTAATCCTTGATAGAAAATTTTGTCGGGTTGCTGGTCATTATAGAAAAAGGCTTGTTGAGGTTCTGCTAACCCCTTGGTGGCTTTTACTAAATATTTAATAGACTCAACTTCATTATCCAATCCACGATAGGCAATGCCCTTATAGTAGTCTACTTCATTTTCTTCAGCCGTACTGAGTTTGCCTTCTCCTAAGTTGTGAGGATAAGCATCTGTTTCATGAAGCAAGCACAAGGCCTCTTCGTAATTACCCTTTTTGATAGCCTTTTTAGCCAACTCTACACAGCAAATCACATACTGACCAGTTACTTTACCTTCACCACCTTCCCACGGATGGAACTTGCGAGATGCTATAAGATCCTTGGCGTATTCATGCTGACCAATGAGATTATACAGAGTGATACGTTCTATGCAGAGGTCATCTCGTTGTTCCACAAGGTTTAAGTGTTTTTCAAGGTTACGCAAGCGTGATTCGTACGAATCACCCATCTTTTTATATAGCTGGTCAAGTTCCATAAAGATGCGAGAGTCTGATTCGTCCAAACTGAACGCACGTTCCAAAAGTTGACGAGCATCTAACTTACGATTACGCTTATTGTAATAAGCGAGGGCAAGATTGCGCAATGAAGTGGGGAAATTACTATTTGCCTCTACTGATTTTTCCCAACACTCAATAGCTTCATCATAACGACGGTGAGAATACCAAAAGTTACCCAAATAGTATAGTGCTTTGTAATCATCGGGACAAACGTCAATGACATTCTTCAATACCACAACTTCATCTATACGGTTGGGAAAACACTTATCGGGCGATAAGGCTTGCGCTTTCGCATACCAGTCGAGTGCAGTAATTTTGTCCCCGTCGCAAGCTGCGAAATAACCCAACATATACACAGCTATAGGATATACGTTTTTCTCACCGTTCAAATAGAACTTTATCACTTCAGAAGCCTCTGTATATAACTGAGCTGCGGCAAAGTCGAAAGCGTATTCTATATAATTATATACAGCACCATTCAGTTGATTCTTCATTTCCACCAATGCATCACGGTTTCGATCTATGAAGTATTTTTCAAAACGACAACCCAAATTAAATTCATCAATCTGCAAAGAATCTGCAATGAACTGTAAGGCTTCTTCTTTACGCCCCATTTTTCTCAAAATTGTAGCTTTAAGTTGACGAGCTTTGTGATTATGCCAGTTACGTACCAAAGACAAATCTATGTGCTCCAAAGCTAATTCCCAATCACCACGGATAACATCAATCTGTGCTACCCCCAAATAACCTGCATCCTTCCAGCCCGCATTCCAAGTAGCTTTGAAGAAAGCCTCATAAGCTTCTTCCAATTTGCCTTGCATCTTTAAACTTAATCCCAAATTGTAATAAGGTTCACCATCATAGGGATTTGGATTGCGTTCTGTTTGCGTTTTAACGGCACAGCGGAAATATTTTTCTGCTTCGGCAAATTTAGCACGGCGCAACATTAGCAAACCTACAGCATTGTTACAGCGAATATCACCCGGATCACGTTCCAAAGCTTCGTAATAGTAATCCAAGGGATTATAAGTAGCGTGACGATATTGCTCTAAATGTTGGCCAGTAAGGAAAAGCTGTTCAATAGAAGCGATATCTTTGGGTTGCTTCGCCGACTTCGCAGGAGCGGGAGTAGGTTTGATTTCGGGTTTATCAGCCGTATAAGTAAGCAGTACTTTACCTTCTCTATTCAAAATGATAGTAAGGTCTTCTTGCTTATAGTCTCCAGCATTCAATTCAGTCTTAAAGATTTGTTCAGGAGAGAGGTCGTGCGCTTGGCTATAAAGAACTTTTCCTGCTGCATCCTTTACTTCTACTGTTACATTCTTTTCCTGACCGGTAGCATATACTATAACATATGCTTTACTATTTTCAACAGTCAAATTCATAATAAAATCTTTAGAAGCATTTTTCACATAACCTACTTGCGCATAAGGCATGAAATATTGAGTCCAAGATTTTTCTTCATAGGGTTGTAGCCAAGCAAAATCAGGCTGATTATCAGTAAAGACACCAGTCATCAGTTCAATATAAGGTCCGTCTTCATCTGTAAGATTACGATCCCAAGCTTGTCCAAAATCACCATTTCCCCAAGTCCATTGTTTTTTTCCTGGTGAAACATTATGATCAGCCACATGAAGTAACCCAGCTTGTTTGTCTGTCTCATATCCTCCAACAAAGTTATAACGGGATTTTATAGCCATATAAGAAGTAGGTACCGGAATGTTTTTGTATTTTGAAATATCCACACCTTCCGAATAATCTTGCTTATAATATATCCCAGTAGCTATCGGGAAATTGGAAACAGCACGTTTTCCATGGTCGAAAACAGCATGAACGTCAGCTGGAAATACAGAGTGGTAATGATCGTTTACCACCACTGCCGGATTTGCCCACCACAAAAATGTTTGGGGGAATTGTGTACGATTGTATACTTTTACGTTAATTTCCAAATAAGATTTTCCGGGACGGAGAGTAAATCCCTGCATACCTTTAAGATGAAACATACGTTCCACCTCATTACACCACACGGTTTTACTCCCATCAGGATTTTCCTCAATCATACAATCTGTAGGTAGATAAGTACTAGGCCGATGGTGTTGTGGCCAATTGAATTCTATACCACCAGAAATCCAAGGACCAGTCAAACCTACTAAGGCTGGTTTAATTACCTGATTGTAATATACAAAATGACGTTTTTGCACTTTGTCATAAGCCATTTGTACACGTCCCCCAAGCTCAGGCAAAATCATAATCTTGAGATATTCATTTTCAATAAAATAAGCTTGATATTCTTTCTCATGTTTCTCATCTGATATTTTTTCTACTACAGGATAAGGATATACTACACCTGAGCTACCCTGATAAACACGTTTTTCCAAAAAAATCGGATTTTTTTCCTCTTCACCTATCTCATAAGTAGGCAACATCACACTTTCCTTCCAAGCTTTCACCACACCCTTTTCTGAGAACGTAGAGCGTATCAGATAATCAGTAATTTTCTCCATATTAGATATTTGTTTGGTTTTAATTTTATGAATTCTTTGTTAGTATAACGCAAAGTTAAACGCAATAGGCAACATTAAAAATGCAGGATAATGTCGAAAATATGTAAAATATTACTATTTTTGTAATAAAAACAAGTGATTTAAAGTAAAACAGTTACAATATATGTAAATATCAACTACAATCATGGAAAAATATATGAAAACACATTTTATAGAAAAAGTCGGAGAAGGTTTCAAAGGTGAGAAAGCAATAGTCACCCCTTATAATATCAGAAAATTTCAGAGTGAAAATCCAATAACACAAAGATTGTTTGTGAGTCATATTGGATTTTATCCGAATGCCATCCATCACTATAGAGAGAGGGAGAAAGGATGTCCTGAATATGTTTTTATCTATTGCAAAGATGGAAGTGGCTGGATAACATACAATGAGAAAAATCACATCCTGCATTCCAACCAAGCATTCATTATTCCCGCCAATTGTAAACATGCATACGGAGCTGATGAACATAATCCATGGAGTATTTATTGGTTTCATTTTCAAGGAAAAGACATATCTTTGTTTTCATCCATCACTGGAAAAATCATTGATGTGGTAGAATCCGACAGAGCAAGATATGAAGACCGATTTCTGCTATTTGAAGAAATGTTCCAAAATTTAGAATTAGGATATAGTCCGGAAAATTTAGAATATGTAAGCATATGTCTCCTGCATTTTCTTGCTACACTAAAATATATCAACCAATACAGAGAAATAAAGAAAATAAAAAGCCACGATATAGTGCGAGATAGCATCTCATTCATGAAACAGAATATCGAAAACTCTATCACATTGGAAGATATTGCTCAGCACGTTAATTATTCAACATCACATTTCAGTACTTTGTTTTCACGCCGAACTTCTTATGCGCCGATGGAGTACTACAACTCACTGAAAATACAAAGAGCGTGCACATATTTACAATTCTCCAACTTAAAAATAAAAGAAATAGCTTTTAAACTTGGATATTATGACCAATTTCATTTTTCGAAGGTTTTCAGGAAAGAAATGGAGATAACACCCAAAGAATATAGAACAAAATATCAAGAAAACAATATGACGCAACATACAAAAATGAAATGAATTATCAAGAGGCTGTCTCATTTTGAGACAGCCTCCTAATCCATGATAACCTTTACTTTATTCCATGATATAAACTATTGACAATCACTATTTTACACATATTATAAAAATAGATATTCGTCAGTTTCTCTAGTCTAAGTTTTCGCAGATAAAAATCACATTCAATTTCGTATATCAAAAACTATGTATTCATAAACAATTTCTTTAAATTCATTTTTTTGCGTTCTTAAATCCACTCCTTTTAAAATGCAAAGTGACAAATTTGATTAAACTATAGCTCTTTGAGAATATACTAAAACAAAAAATTTTCACTTGCGAATAAATATAATATATTTGCAAAGTATTTACCATACACACCTGCGAAATGAAGAAAGTAACCCTACTGATTCCGGTCTACAACGAAGAAGCGATGCTCCCTACCCTATATCAGCGCTTGATAGAACTTATCAACCGCAACGGCACTTATGCATGGGAAATCCTATTTATCAATGACGGTAGCAGCGACCGGACACTCGATGTTATCCGCCAACTCCGACAAACGGACAGCAGGGTAAATTTCGTGAACCTCTCGCGCAACTTCGGTAAGGAAATCGCCATGCTTGCAGGCTTCGACTACACCACCGGAGACTGCTGCGTGGTAATGGATGCCGACCTGCAAGACCCTCCCGAACTTGTAGACCGGATGCTGCAATACTGGGAAGAAGGTTATGACGACATCTACGCCAAACGCCGCAACCGTGGCGAAGAGAGCTGGATGCGCCGCCGGCTGTCACTTGCCTTCTACAGCATCTTACAAAAGATGAGCCGGATAGATATCCTGCCGAACGTAGGAGACTTCCGCCTGCTCGACCGCCGCTGCGTACTGACGTTAAGACACTTGCGCGAACAGGAACGCTATACCAAAGGACTATTCTGCTGGATAGGCTACCGGAAGAAAAGCATAGAATTCGACCGGGGCGACCGCCTTGCCGGACACTCCTCATGGAGTTTCTTCAAACTGCTGAACCTGGCAATCGAAGGAATCACCTCCTCTTCCACCGCTCCCCTGCGCATTGCCACCGTTTGCGGTATTCTCTGTTCCATTTCCAGCTTTATCTACGCCATCTATTTCCTGATAAAGACCATCATATACGGCGACCAGGCCGCCGGTTTCCCCACCCTGATAGTCGTTATTCTATTCTTGGGCGGCATCCAACTGTTCGCATTGGGCGTTATCGGAGAGTATATCGGGCGCATTTTCAAAGAGACCAAAAGACGCCCTGCTTATATCGCATCGGATTACAATGAGAAGAAATTGGGATATGACGAATAGATTACTATTGCCCGCTAATTTCCGTATGGCTAAAGAGGCGGTTGCTCACTTTTCCGCTTCCGCCACAACTGATAACTGTTGAAAATATTTTGCCACAGCACATACGAACCCGGCCCTACGGAAGAGAGCGGATTCAAATAAGTATAGGACATCCAAATGGCAAGCACCGTATTCTTCTGTCCCAGCGCCTGTCCGCCACTGATACGGTCATTGTAATGCCCACCGATTCTTTTACCTAAATAGAATTGGACACAACAGGCTATCAAACCGGCTAAAGCAATCAGGACTTCCACAAACACCGGAGCATCACTGTTCGCCAACGAACGCACCGTCTGCCCCGATACAATGGCAAGCGCCACCGCCCATAAGTAGAAAGCAGCATCGTGAAATTCCAATAAGCATCTATGCACATTCTTGACAAACACCCGCAGAAACCAAGCCATGAAGAAAGGCAGAAGCAACAGCGGAAACACCTTACTCAGTATTTTCAAGAAAGCTGCAAAAAAAGTAACATCCGCATGAGGTTCAACCCAAGGGAATACCAACGGAACAACCACCGCAGCCAAAAGATTGGACAACAATGTATACGTGGTAAGACTCGACGCACTTCCGCCCAGCTTACCGGTAATGACCGCAGCAGCAGTAGCCGTAGGACAAATAAGACATACCATAGCCCCTTCAAAAACTTCCCGATACATCTCCTCCATCGGACAGCACACCAGCAAAGCCGCAACAGCCAGACACGAAACCGTCTGAAACAGCAACAGCCAGCCATGCCACCCTTTCGGTTTCAAATCACGCACTTCTACCTTACAAAAGGTTAGCAGCAATTGGGCAAAAATCAAAGCCGGAGTCAGGAGAGCCACCAACCCGTTCAAACAAGGTTTCACCGGTGCAAACCAGGGAATTTTCGCAAAGAAGAAATATCCGGCCGTACCGGCAAGCATCGCCAAAGGCAATGTCCAATTCTTTATAAGACGAAGAAGCATACCTGTATCTACCAATTAATATTTGTGCGCAAAGTTACAGATATTATCAACAAATAGGCTCATCGCAGAAAATAAAAGGGAAAAAAGAGAAGCATTGACACAGAACATAGTATTTTTAATTCGTTAGACAGTCGTCGCCCTTTCGGATGACCCGGGTCTAACGAATTATGCACAGCCAACCGCCAAACAGAAGCAAGTATAGAAAACATGTAAATTTTGCAAACGCAAAGACTAAATCTCCCTAAAAAGAAGCTGTTACGAATAAAACTTGAAAGCAAAGTGTGAGTTTTCTATAAAATTACATTACTTTTGCAGGGCGATAATAGACCTTTGCGCTATCTTTGCAACGATATTTTAATATGAAACGATACAGACAACATATCTTATATATAAGCCTTTGCCTGGGACTGCTCATTGCTCCTTTTTGTTGCAGCAATATCGGGGCGAAGGATTTTGTTGTCGTTATTGACGCCGGACACGGCGGACACGACCCCGGCGCCATCGGCAGAATCTCCAAAGAAAAGAACATAAACCTGAATGTCGCACTCAAACTCGGCAAGCAGATACAAAAGAACTGCCCGGATGTAAAAGTCGTATATACCCGTACGCGGGATGTCTTTATCCCATTAAACCGACGTGCGGAGATAGCCAATGACGCCAAAGCAGACCTTTTTATTTCAATCCACACCAATGCGCTTGCCAACAATCGTACCGCCAAAGGCGCATCCACCTGGACGTTAGGTCTTGCCAAATCGGATGCCAACCTTGAAGTTGCCAAACGGGAAAACTCGGTCATTCTTTACGAAAGCGACTATAAGACCCGCTATGCAGGATTTAATCCCAATTCCGCCGAGTCCTACATTATCTTCGAGTTCATGCAGGATAAATATATGTCGCAAAGCGTGCACCTGGCATCACTTGTACAAAAGCATTTCCGCAACACCTGCCGGCGGGTAGACCGGGGCGTGCATCAGGCCGGTTTTCTGGTATTGAAAGCCAGTGCCATGCCCAGTATCCTGGTAGAACTCGGTTTTATATCCAACCCGGAAGAGGAACGTTATCTAAACTCGGAAACCGGAAGTACTACATTGGCAAACGGAATCTTCCGCGCTTTCCTGTCCTATAAACGTGAACACGAAATACGTATGACAGGAAGTAGCCGTACCATATTACCGGAAGAAACAGATGCCGGCAATGTAGAGGAATCAGATACTACCAACGAAAAGACTGAGGAATCTCCCGAAATCCCCCAAAAACCAGCGGCAGCCTCTCCCAATACTACCAGAACAAAACAAAATGCAGGAAAAGTTACCGAATCGCAAACCGATTCCGGCAGTCCAGTGTTTAAAATACAAATACTCACCTCTTCACGTCCTATCGCAGCCAATGATAAAAGACTGAAAGGTTTGAAAGGTGTGGAACATTTCCAGGAAGGTGGACTTTATAAATATACATACGGTTCATCAACAGACTATAACAAGGTAGTACGTACCAAACGTGAAATAACGCCAAAGTTTAAGGACGCTTTTATCATCGCTTTTAAGAATGGTAAGAAGATAAACGTTCAAACGGCTATCGAGGAGTTCAAAAAGAAAAAGAAATAAATAATAAGACTATAACATCATGATGAAGTATCTTACGAAAGAGGTTAGAATAGGAATAGCGGGTATTGTTGCCCTCTGCATATTAGTATACGGTATTAATTACCTGAAAGGTATCCACCTGTTTAAGCCTACCAACTATTTCTACGTCAAGTTCCATAACATAAATGGATTAACCAAATCAAGTCCGGTCTTTGCCGATGGCTTCCGTGTAGGTATTGTACGCGATCTTTATTATGACTACACACAATCCGGAAAAGTCATAGCAGAAATCGATGTAGATCCGGAATTGCGCATTCCGAAAGGTAGTACTGCTGAACTGACCTCTGAACTTATGGGAGGTGTCAAAATGAATCTATTGCTGGCAAATAACCCGCGCGAAAAGTACCAGACAGGCGATACCTTACAAGGTAGTGTCAACAATGGCGTCATGGACCAAGTAGCCGCAGTTATGCCACAAGTAGAGAAAATGCTTCCCAAGCTGGACTCAATTCTTGCCTCACTAAATACGATACTTGGAGATCCGGCAATCCCGGGTACGCTTCATAGCGTACAAAACACGATGGCGAACATGGAAGTGACCAGCCAACAATTACAGGCTATCATGAGTAAAGATATTCCCCAACTCACGCAAAAGCTGAATACTATCGGGGATAACTTCATCACAGTCAGTAATAACTTGAAAGAAATAGATTATGCCGCTGCGTTTGCCAGCATAGACTCTACATTAGCTAATGTAAAAATGATTACAGACCAGTTAGGCAGGAAAGACAATACGATTGGTTTATTATTAAATGATCCGTCGCTCTACAACAATCTGAATGCCACAACAGCCAATGCAGCCAGCCTTCTTGAAGACCTGAAATCGCACCCCAAAAGGTACGTTCATTTCTCCTTGTTCGGCAAAAAAGATAAGTAGGGAAAAACTTATTAAATAGAATAAGTCTAAATAACAGGAGCAAACAGGTTTGAAAGAAAAAGCCGCGGTAAGTCCATGTAGGAACTAAAGTATTCCCTTCTGCACAATCCATCAGAAAGTTTAAAACCCTGTTATTTAAGTGCATATTATATTATAATACAGATACTTATAAAAATGCAATAGCCCTCAAAAGGGGCTATTTACATGTAAATAGATAAGTGATTGAAAGTAAAGAGCTTATTACTTTTAACAGAAAAACAAGAAAAAACACATTTGTTTTTCTCAAATAAGATTGCGAATTTTGCAAGCGTAGAAGTTTTGCTTAATTAATAAATGTATTCAGAGCCGTTATGAGTGAATTAAATCATGTCGGGCTATGGAACCGCTGTCTTGAAATCATCAGAGACAATGTTCCGGAGCAGACATACAAAACATGGTTTCTCCCCATCATACCTTTAAAATATGAGGACAAGACGCTGGTCGTACAGGTACCCAGCCAGTTCTTCTATGAGTTTTTGGAGGACAAGTTTGTTGACTTGTTACGTAAAACTCTATATAAAGTCATTGGTGATGGTACCAAGTTATTGTATAATGTAATGGTGGATAAGAGTTCACGTACTACCGTTAATCTCGAATCTACCCCCCGCACCATTATTCCACAGAAAAAGATAATCGGCAAAGAGATACCGCAAGCGCCTATTGCAGATTTAGATCCACATCTGAATCCTGAATACAACTTCGAAACATTTATTGAAGGCTATAGCAACAAACTTTCACGCAGCGTAGCAGAAGCTGTCGCTCAGAATCCGGCAAAAACAATTTTCAATCCGCTGTTTTTCTATGGAGCGTCAGGTGTAGGCAAGACACATCTCGCAAATGCTATCGGCACAAAAATTAAAGAACTCTATCCGGACAAAAGAGTATTATATGTATCGGCACATTTGTTCCAGGTACAATATACTGACTCTGTACGTAATAATACAACAAATGACTTCATCAACTTCTACCAATCAATTGATATATTGATTATTGATGATATTCAAGAATTTGCCGGTGTTACCAAAACGCAGAATACATTCTTCCACATCTTTAATCACTTACACCAAAACGGCAAACAGCTTATCTTGACTTCGGACCGTGCTCCCGTATTGCTGCAAGGTATGGAAGAACGACTCATCACCCGTTTCAAATGGGGCATGGTAGCTGAACTGGAAAGACCGACTGTAGAATTGCGCAAGAACATCCTTCGTAATAAGATACACCGTGACGGATTACAATTCCCTCCGGAAGTAATCGATTATATCGCAGAAAATGTAGGCGACAGTGTGCGTGACTTGGAAGGCATCGTTATTTCCATCATGGCACATTCTACTATATATAACAAGGAAATTGATCTGGAACTGGCACAACGCATTGTGCGGAAGGTAGTGAAAAGTGAAAGTAAAGCGGTTACTGTTGATGACATCATCAATGTGGTATGCAAGCATTTCTCACTGGATACCGCTACAATCCATACCAAGTCACGGAAACGTGAAGTAGTGCAGGCACGCCAGATAGCTATGTTCCTCGCCAAATCTTACACAGATTTCTCAACGGCTAAGATAGGAACACTGATAGGCAACAAAGATCACGCGACTGTATTGCACGCCTGCAAAACCATTAAAGAATTACGGGAAGTAGACAAGGCTTTCCGCGCAGAAATAGATGATATCCAAGCATCATTAAAAAAGCAGGGTTAAAATCCCTGCTTTTTTATTACTTTCCAAAGATTCTCCGACATTACTTCGTTATCTTCTTTCTTATAACGTACATCAGTAAAGACTTGCGCCAAAGTTTCTTTGTTGTTTTCAAGAATAAACTGCTTATTTTCAGGCAAAGATTCCTTATAAGCATACAGGCGATCTATATCTCCAGGGGTATAATCATGATACGTCTCCTCATGTACAATAGCTTCCAACGGCAACCGATCTACCTGCGCAGGTTCCTCAGCAGGCCAACCCACTGTCACTGTTGTAATAGGAAACACCAATTCAGGCAGCTCCAGGGCCTCAATTATCATTTGCGGATTGTAAGTCGTCGTACCCAGATAGCATATACCTAATCCTTTTTCTTCCGCAGCTACACAAAAAGTCTGAGCTGCCAACAAGGCATCTACAGAACCGGTTACGAACCACTCTAAATTATTATACCCGGGAGTTGCTTTTCGTTGTTCGCACCATTTAGTAAAACGACGCAGGTCTATACAAAATGTTAAAACTACAGGCGCAGTTTTCACCATCGGCTGATTAAAATGAGCCGGTGCCAGCTTAGCTTTCCTTTCTGCATCACGCGTTACAATTACACTATACACCTGCATATTCCCAACTGTAGAGGCTCGGAACGCAGAATCAAGCAAATCATTTAACAAATCAGAAGAAATATCTTTCTGCTGATATTTGCGGATTGTTCTTCTCTGTTTTAGGATTTCCATTCTTCTATTTTTTTGCAAATATAAGAAAAGAATGGCAGATTGTTACCAAAGAACAAATTTAAAGTTTATCCATGTTTTCTAAAAGGAATTAGCCCATCCAGTCAAGTTTGAAAAACAATTTTCTTTTTGGAAAACTTTTTGTTCACCACATAATGCTAATATTTTATAAATCAGCAGACTATCATTCTAAAATAAAAATCTCACAGCCTGTTCATAATTTATTCTATTTTTATTTTGCTATAATAAAAAACATTCTTAGCTTTGCAATCACATTTGTTAATGATAGGTATCACTTCTACACTCTTACTTATTAAAAAAATAAATCTAAGGAAAAAAGCATCGTGGAAAAACAAACTTATTCTTACGAGGAAGCCTATGAAGAATCTTTACGATATTTTCAAGGCGACGAGTTAGCTGCACGTGTTTGGGTAAACAAGTACGCAGTAAAAGATTCTTTCGGAAATATTTACGAAAAATCTCCGAAAGACATGCATTGGAGAATAGCCAATGAAGTAGCCCGTATCGAGGCGAAATACTCTAATCCATTAAGTGCAGAGGAACTGTTCGACCTGCTCGACCACTTCAGGTACATCGTTCCGCAAGGAAGCCCGATGACCGGAATCGGTAACAATTATCAAGTAGCTTCTTTATCTAACTGCTTCGTGATCGGAGTAGATGGAGAGGCGGATTCTTATGGTGCCATCTTCAAAATAGACGAAGAACAAGTACAGCTTATGAAACGCCGTGGTGGTGTAGGACACGATTTGTCGCACATCCGCCCGAAAGGTTCTCCGGTGAAAAATTCTGCTTTAACCTCTACCGGCCTGGTGCCATTCATGGAGCGTTACTCCAATTCTACGCGTGAAGTTGCTCAGGACGGACGACGTGGCGCACTGATGCTGAGTGTATCTATCAAACATCCCGATTCAGAAGCATTCATCGATGCTAAAATGACGGAAGGTAAAGTTACAGGTGCCAATGTATCTGTGAAACTGGACGATGCATTTATGACCGCTGCTATCACAGGTACTCCATATATTCAACAATATCCAGTCAATGCCGCTGAACCAACAGTGCAAAAGGAAATCAATGCAACCAATTTGTGGAAGAAGATCGTTCACAATGCATGGAAATCGGCAGAACCGGGTGTATTGTTCTGGGATACCATATTAAAAGAATCCGTACCCGATTGCTATGCAGACTTGGGATACCGCACAGTTTCCACCAATCCATGCGGTGAAATCCCTTTGTGCCCGTATGATTCCTGCCGTTTGCTGGCTATCAATCTTTATTCCTATGTGGTAAATCCTTTCAAACCGGATGCATACTTTGACTTTGAATTGTTCCAGAAACATGTAGCGTTGGCTCAACGCATTATGGACGACATCATTGATCTGGAATTGGAGAAGATAGAACGCATCATAGAAAAGATTGACGCTGACCCCGAAAGCGAAGATGTGAGACATACGGAACGTGTATTGTGGGACAAGATTTATAAGAAGAGCGGACAAGGACGCCGCACCGGTGTAGGTATCACTGCCGAAGGTGATATGCTTGCTGCACTGGGATTGCGTTACGGTACGGAAGAAGCTACCGAATTCTCAGAAAAAGTACATAAGACGGTCGCCCTGAGTGCTTACCGTTCATCAGTAGAAATGGCAAAAGAACGTGGTGCATTCGAAATTTACGATACCGAACGTGAAAAGAATAATCCGTTCATCAATCGTTTGCGCGAAGCAGATCCCCAGTTGTATGAGGATATGAAGAAATACGGTCGCCGCAATATTGCCTGCCTTACCATTGCACCGACGGGAACCACCAGTCTGATGACTCAAACTACCTCAGGTATCGAGCCTGTATTCTTGCCCGTATACAAGCGTCGCCGTAAAGTAAATCCGAACGATACCAATGTACACGTAGACTTCGTGGATGAAACAGGAGATGCTTTTGAAGAATATATCGTCTTCCATCCCAAATTTGTTACATGGATGGAAGCACAAGGACACAATCCTTCTAAACGTTACACACAAGAAGAGATTGATGTATTGGTTGAGCAATCACCTTATTATAAAGCAACCTCAAACGACGTAGACTGGCTGATGAAAGTCAAGATGCAGGGACGTATCCAGAAATGGGTAGACCACTCCATCAGTGTGACCATCAATCTGCCGAACGATGTGGATGAAGACCTGGTAAACCGCCTGTATGTAGAGGCATGGAAATCCGGTTGTAAAGGTTGTACGGTTTATCGTGACGGCTCACGTTCGGGCGTACTCATTTCTGCCAAGAGCGATAAGAAAGAAGAAATGCCTCCTTGCAAACCGCCTACGGTAGTAGAAACCCGCCCGTCAGTTCTGGATGCCGACATCGTACGTTTCCAGAATAATAAAGAAAAGTGGGTGGCATTCGTCGGTTTGCTGGACGGACATCCTTACGAAATCTTCACCGGTCTTCAGGACGATGACGAAGGTATCATTCTGCCGAAGAACGTTACTTCCGGACACATTATTAAGAAGGTGGACAAGGACGGTAGCAAGCGTTACGACTTCCAGTTCCAGAACAAACGCGGATATAAAGTCACCATCGAAGGTCTGTCCGAAAAGTTCAACAAGGAATACTGGAACTACGCCAAACTGATCTCCGGAGTATTGCGTTATCGCATGCCTATCGAACAGGTTATCAAGCTGGTCGGCTCTTTGCAACTGGACAGCGAAAGCATCAATACCTGGAAGAACGGTGTGGAGCGCGCATTGAAGAAATACATAACGGACGGCACAGAAGCCAAAGGCAAGAAATGTCCGAACTGCGGCAACGAAACACTTGTATATCAGGAAGGTTGCCTCATTTGTACCACTTGCGGAGCTTCACGTTGCGGATAAAAACAGACCTGTGAAATGCAAGCACAAACGTTTGCATAGGAATTTAAAAAACTTAGATAGCGGTAGCTGCTTGATTATGCGGAATAATGTCTATACTTGCATAGTCAATGCAGCTATTACTAAATCTAATATTATATGATACTATCTTTTCATATCGAGTACCGCACAAGTTGGGGTGAAGAGGTCAGAGTCTTAGGATCTATTCCTGAACTGGGTAACAATCAACCCGGTAAAGCCGTACCCTTACAAACAGTGGATGGCATTCACTGGACTTTAGACGCGGACATTCAAGCGCCTGAAAACGGCATCGTACAATACAGTTATCACATTTATCGCGACGGCAAAGATACACGTACGGAGTGGAACAGCCTTCCCCGCACGCTCTATGTATCGGCTGACAAGAAGAAGGTCTACCGCCTGCAAGACTGCTGGAAGAATCTGCCCGAACAGCAATACTTCTACACGTCTGCTTTCACGGAGTCCCTGCTTGCACATCCCGAACGTAGTGCCGCCCCCAAAAGCCACAAGAAAGGATTAGTGATCAAAGCGTATGCTCCGTGCATCGACAATGACCACTGCCTGGGCATTTGCGGCAACCAGAAAGTTCTGGGAGATTGGGACGCGGATAAAGCCGTTCTGATGAGCGACTCCAACTTCCCTGAATGGCAAGTCGAAGTAGACGCCTCGAAAATCAGTTTCCCGCTGGAGTACAAATTCATCCTTTATAATAAGAAAGAGCATCGTGCCGTGGCATGGGAGAACAACCCCAACCGCTACATGGCCGATCCGCAGATAGGCGCTAACGAAACACTGGTAATTGGTGACCGTTACGTTTACTTCGCCCTGCCCGACTGGAAAGGTGCCGGAGTAGCCGTGCCCATCTTCTCGCTGCGCTCCGAAAAGAGCTTCGGCGTAGGCGACTTCGGCGATCTCAGGCAGATGATAGACTGGGCAGTACTTACCCATCAGAAAGCCGTACAAATATTGCCTATCAACGATACTACCATGACGCATACATGGACGGATTCTTATCCATACAGCAGTATTTCCATTTATGCTTTCCATCCCATGTATGCGGATCTGAAACAGATGGGAACGCTGAAAGACAAAGAGAAAATGGCCGAATTCAAAAAGCGTCAAAAAGAGCTGAACGCCCTGTCCACTGTAGATTATGAAGCAGTAAACCAGACAAAATGGGAATACTTCCGCCTGATATACAAACAGGAAGGCGAGAAAGTATTGGCATCCAAAGCTTTCCGCCAATTCTTTGAAAGCAACAAAGAATGGTTACAACCATACGCCGTGTTCAGCTATCTGCGCGATGCCTACAAGACGCCCAACTTCCGCGAATGGCCGAAATTCTCCGAATATAAGGCCGAAGAAATTGAGAAGCTGTGTCAACCTAAGTCCGCCGACTATCCACACATTGCCATCTACTTCTTCATCCAGTTCCACTTGCACCTGCAACTGTTGGCAGCGACGGAACATGCACGCGCCAACGGTGTAGTGTTGAAAGGTGATATTCCCATCGGTATCAGCCGCAACAGTGTAGAAGCATGGACAGAGCCTTATTATTTCAACCTGAACGGCCAAGCGGGTGCACCACCCGATGATTTCTCCGTAAACGGTCAGAATTGGGGCCTTCCCACCTACAACTGGGACGTAATGGAGCAGGACGGTTATTCTTGGTGGATGAAACGTTTCCGCAAGATGTCAGAATATTTCGATGCCTACCGTATCGATCACATCCTCGGCTTCTTCCGTATTTGGGAAATCCCGATGCATGCCGTACACGGACTGCTGGGTCAGTTTGTCCCCGCCCTGCCGATGACGCGCGAAGAAATAGAAAGCTACGGAATGGCATTCTGTGAAGATTTCTTTACAAAATCCTATATCCATGAATACTTCCTCGGACAAATGTTCGGCCCGCATACTGATTACGTAAAGCAGACCTTCATAGAGCCTACGGAAACATGGGAAATATATCGCATGCGCCCCGAATTCGACACCCAACGCAAAGTAGAGGCTTACTTTGCCGGAAAGACGGACGAAGACAGCATCTGGATACGCGACGGACTATACGCATTAATCAGTGACGTATTGTTTGTGCCCGACCGTGAAGACCCGCACAAATTCCATCCACGCATCGGTGTACAACACGATTACATCTACCGTGCCCTGAATGATTGGGAAAAGGCGGCGTTCAATCGTTTGTACGATCAGTATTACTATCACCGCCACAACGAGTTCTGGCGCGAACAAGCCATGAAGAAGTTGCCGCAACTGACGCAATCCACCCGTATGCTGGTATGCGGTGAAGACCTCGGCATGATTCCCGACTGTGTAGCTTGGGTAATGAACGATCTGCGCATCCTAAGTCTGGAGATACAACGCATGCCGAAAGATCCTTCACAGGAATTCGGACATCCGGACTGGTATCCGTACCGCTCGGTTTGCACCATCTCTACACATGATATGTCTACGCTACGCGGCTGGTGGGAAGAAGATTTCCAACAAACGCAACGGTACTACAACACCATGCTGGGGCATTACGGCGCCGCACCTGCCGTTGCCACTCCGGAACTTTGCGAACAAGTGGTACGCAACCATCTTTACAGCAACTCTATCCTGTGCATCCTCTCCTTGCAGGACTGGATGGCTATGGACGGAAAATGGCGCAACCCCAATGTACAGGAAGAGCGCATCAACGTGCCTGCCAACCCCAGACATTACTGGCGCTACCGTATGCACCTGACGCTGGAACAACTGATGAAAGCGGATAGCCTGAACGAGAAGATCAAAGGACTGATAGAACAGACCGGACGAAAAGGATAATATTCAGGTAACACATTAGTGCTTTAATTATCAGCGCATTGCATTTACATTTCATTTTCGCCATGATGTAAAAGCATTTACCGCTGGATGTAACGACCTTTACCGCTTATTGTAACGCTCTTTACCTCCTATTGTAAATGCTTTTACCTCGGCATGTAAATGGAGTTACCATTTGAGGTAAACAAGATAACAATGAAAGGAAACAGCCGTGTCCTCGTAAGGTGAAATACATTCACCTGCCGAGGGCACGGCTGTTTGTTCGTAAGATGTGATTACCTGTTCGCAGGATGACAGGATACACTGACTGCCAGAGCTTCCGTAGTACACACAAAACCTCTGGCATAGTTCACTTTCTTGTTGGAACGGTAATACTCACATTTCCCCGCCATAGCCTCAATCGTTTTCGGATTCAGCGTAGGCAGGATACAAATATACCTGTTTTCTTTGTTTACTGGGCAGTTATTCTTATTTTTGTCATTAACCTAATATTCCATTGATATGAACAGTTATATATTCCTTGATAACGTCCGTTTCTTTGCCTACCACGGTGTAGGTCAGCAAGAGCGGGAAGTAGGTAATGAATTTGTCATTAACCTGAAATTGAAAGTCGATATTGCACGTGCCGCCGAGACTGACGATGTGACACATACCGTCAGCTATGCCGATGTATACGAAAATGTGAAAGCTGAGATGGAGATACCTTCTAATTTGCTGGAACATGTTTGCGGACGTATTGTAAAGCGCCTGTTCCGCACTTTCCCCACTGTTAAAGCTATTGAACTGAAACTCGCTAAACGCAATCCGCCCATGGGAGCCGATTTGGATGCGGCAGGGGTGGAAGTACAATGTGAAAGAGTTTAAAAAGAAACCTCCTCCATTCGTTCCAGTTCGCAGCCTCGAAACTGCACCACAATGCAATGTAACTGCGTATTCTGTATCAACTGCTTCACCTTGGGGGCAGCAGCATACATCCTTACCTGCCCCACTGCTTCCTGCCATTGCGTTTCGGTTTTCGATTCCGAATCTTTGGAGGAGAGGTATTTTAGTTCTATGATGTAACTGTGTGCCACTTCATAACGCAACAGGTCAGGCATTAGGAAAAGATCACAGAAACCATGGTTCAGTTCCAGTTCGGGAGCAAGCAGGTAGTAGGCGTTCACACTCAGATAAGCTGTGAAAAAGCCTTGGATATTTCGCTCGCCTTCGATGGCACTGCGAACGGAAGAGTTCTCCTTGTAGGCGTGAGCAATGAATTCCAGTGATTCACGCCAATGACCATCGTAAGCCATATCGTAGAATAAGTCCAGCATACTGTTGAGATCAATATACCGTCTCTCCTGATACTCTTCCAGCATGAATTCATAATACTGCTTACGCACATTGTTGTTAGGGATGCTAAGTACCATACGCTGTCCGCGTGTGGCGGTGATGGTGAGCATTCCGTAATAGAAGAGCAGACTGGGAAATATCTCCGGGTTGGCAATCTCTGTAGCAGGAAAAGTAGTGGTCAGGGCGGTGACTATCTGACCTTCCTCAGTGATTTTGCGCAGCACTCCTTTACGATTACCATCCAATCGATCCAGTTGAATAAGTTTCTTCATCTTGTTGTAATCCATACGGGTGTTGGGATCTATCATTTCTTTGGGAGATTTTCCTAAAGTAATGTAATGTCTCAGATAATAAAACACCATGTCACAGTTGAACATCTTCGGGTCACGCTCCAAGCTTTCTTCGGCAAAACAATAATTGTCATACCATGGTTTCATGATGTCTATTAGTTCATTTGTGGTGTGCGGTAGCTTCCGGTAACTTTTGTAATAATCGATTAGCGTACGTACTTCTTGCTCATTAAATCCCATCATATTGTTAAAGGTGGGCGAATTGCTGTAATTTGCCGCAATGTTAAACCCACTGGTGAGATCATCCATTGTTACGGGACTTACGCCTGTAAGGAAGATCCGTTCAATCACTGAATTTGAATAGTCTTTCACCACTTTCAGGAAGCCACGGAAGAATCCGCTACCGTGAGTGATGCTGCGATAACGTTCGTTGCCATAATCAACCAGTATATTGTTGGCAAAGTTATCATATTCATCAAGGATGAGATATATCTTTTGTCCTTTGCTATTAGCACTTTGGCACAGTGATCCCAATAAAGCGTCTCCCGTTTTTAATTCGCGTAGTTTTTCGACGGCTTCTTCTCCTAGCAGATGGGCATTTCGTTCCGCGAATCCGGTCATTACTATCTTGCAATAGGTGTTGAATGATTCTTCTAAACGTTCCATACTGGAGGCTACACTACTGAAATTAAGTGCCAACACTAAGTATTTGTTGCGATCAGGAGTAGGATGCTTTCCTATGTAAAGTTCGCCAAATATTTTGTCGAACTTATCTTTCTGGTTGATGTCATAGTAATGACTAAGCATGCTTAAAAAAAGGCTCTTACCGAAACGGCGCGGACGGACAAAAAAGAAGAAACGACTTGTGTTTTCTACTTTAGTAATATAGTGAGTCTTGTCCACATAGTAATAATTATCACAGATGATAGACTCAAAATTCGTCATCCCATAAGGTATCTTCTTTATTGTAGCATCCATAACCACTTCTTTTTTTTATGTTGAGAACAAAAATAGTTTATTTTCCTTTATATGGCAACTAAAGAGGGGTGATAATAACACTCTTCTAAAAATATATATTACTTTTGTCACCAACGAAATGACTAGATAACGACCAACATGAAAACATTCGTAAACTTAGCAGCATATATTCTCATCTTTTTAGTTCAGTATGGGTGCAACGATGATGTATTTGTCGACGATTTCCGGTCTTCCGATTCCGAATTTACTCTGGACGGGAATGGTGATGATGTAACCATTCGTTTTGCATCCTCCAATTGGGATTTGATGTGGATGTATACATACGACAGCGAGTTTTCCTGTCAATATGAAATCTATGACGCTGACAATCGCCTGATAATGCGAGAACAGAACGCCTACTTAAAAGGATTAGGCAAGATCGTATGCAATGAGAAACTGACCGATTTCGTCATTGAGCGCAGTGATCTCAAAGAGCTGAAGATCACAGTGGGCGAAAACGTCCGCAACACTCATTTTAGATTCATGCTTGTAGTG
>OHPO01000163.1_pt1 | contig 36073 bp, 21 predicted proteins | sample 1577741 | NCBI WGS metagenome assembly OHPO01 (sample SAMEA3879574, study PRJEB24766) | human gut metagenome | biome: human-associated habitat; feature: feces | place: USA | collected 1985/1987
CGTATTGATACGATAGAGCAAGTCTTGCCGGAAATTCCCTTCTTCCACCAGATGGCGGATATCTGCATTTGTGGCACATATCAACCGTACATCAATAGGTACAGACTGCGTACTCCCTAGACGATTGATCCGGCGTTTTTCAATGGCTGTCAGTAACTTGGCCTGCATGGACAATGAAAGATTACCTATTTCATCCAGAAACAGCGTACCTCCCGTTGCCACCTCCATACGTCCGGCTTTCGGTTTTCGGGCATCAGTAAATGCTCCTTTCTCATAACCGAATAATTCACTTTCAAATAATTGTTCAGGAATGCTTCCAAGGTCAATCGTTACAAACGGACGGCCGTAGCGTGGCGAACATCGGTATAGCAAACGGGCTATTACATCTTTACCTGTTCCATTCTCACCAAGAATAAGAATATTAGCATCTGTATCGCGTAATTTCTCTATCGTTGCAAATACCTCTTGCATCGCAGCTGATTCACCAATTATAGATTCTTCTACACCACTGCCTGCGCCACTAAGTACTTCCACCTGTTCTTTCAGCAGATTCACTTCACATCGGGAACGACGCAACTTGATACCGGACGAGAGGGTAGCAAGCAGTTTTTCTTTCTCCCATGGTTTGGGGATAAAATCGGTGGCGCCCGCTTTAATTGCCCGTACTGCTTTATCCGTATCTGCATATGCTGTCATGAAAATAACAACTGCCTGAGAATCGATACGCAATATTTGTTCCAGGCTCTCAAAACCTTCCTGCCCGCTTATAGCATCGCGACTGAAATTCATATCCAGTAATATTATATCGGGCTGGAAAGTCGTCATGAAGTATTCAATACGATCAGGGGTTACTGCTACTTTAATCTTTTCCGCATAAGGCTCCAGTAAAAGGTTAAGGGCAAAAAGCACGTCCTCATTATCATCTACTATCAGTATCTTTCCTAATTGTTCCATAAAAGCTATTGTTTTTCTATCATCAGTTGTCGGCAAAGATAGGTAATATATCAATGTGTTGTGTGTGCGTATACGCACTATTTTTGTGCGGTATGGCACAGAAGGAGATTTCCTTTGCCCGAAGTAATATTCTATATAACAATCAATTATAATTTTGGCACGAGATTTGAATATCTATTATCAAAAGGGATATACTATGTACAAAAATATACTATTATCATTGATAACCTGCAGTACTCTGGTAACCGCTACTGCCCAAGAACATACTATGGAATTGACCTTAGGGCAAACCATAGAGCGTGCTCGCCGACAATCGCCTGATGCACAAACTGCTCAACATAGCTTCCGTTCGGCCTATTGGAATTACAAATATTATAAGGCTAACTATCTGCCTGCTCTGAAATTGACTTCCGACCCTTATCTCAACCGTGCCATTAACAAAGTCACCATGGGTGATGGTAGTGTAAAGTTTGTAGAACAAAACCTATTGAGTACCGACCTGACTCTAAGTTTGACGCAGAATATTCCGTGGACAGGTGGTACATTGTTCGTGGAAACCTCCGCCCAGCGTCTTGACTTGTTTAGCGATCACTCTACTTCCTGGCAGACATCGCCGATAAATGTAGGTTACAGTCAGTCGCTTTTCGGATACAACAGTCTGAAATGGAACCGTCGTATCGAACCATTACGTTACCGGGAAGCCAAAAAGACTTATGTAGAAACTCTGGAGCTTGTAGCCGCTAATGCTACACAAAAATTCTTTGCCCTTGCCACAGCACAAAGTAACTATGAAATAGCTTCTACCAACTATGCCAATGCAGATACCTTATATACCTATGCACAAGGACGCTATAATATAGGTACTATTACCGAAAATGAGATGTTGCAACTGGAACTGAACAAACTGACAGAAGAGACCAACCGTATGAATGCCCATATTGAAGTGGAAAACTGTATGCAGGAGCTTCGCTCATACCTTGGTATCCAAGAGGATGTGCTAATCAAAGTCGACGTCAGCGATCATGTACCCAATCTTCAGATAGACCTGAATGCCGCTTTAATTACAGCCCGCCAAAATAGTCCAGATATACTGAACATGCAACGTCGCAAACTGGAAAGTGAAAGCAAAGTGGCTAATGCCCGCGCTAATGCCGGACTGAAAGCCGATCTTTACCTCCGTTTCGGATTGACACAAACAGGTGATAAGCTAAAAGACGCCTATCACAATCCTCTGGATCAACAATATGTAACCCTCGGCATCAGCCTGCCTATACTGGACTGGGGGCGGGGAAAGGGGCAGATTCGTGTGGCCCGCTCCAATCGAGATCTGACCTATACTCAAGTGGAGCAGGACAAAACAGACTTTGAATTGAATGTCCGCAAGCTGGTAAAACAATTCAATCTGCAATCCCAGCGCGTACACATTGCCGCCCGCACGGATGAAACAGCACAACGACGTGCGGATGTAGCCCGGCGGCTCTATATTTTAGGAAAATCTACCGTACTCGATCTCAATGCTTCTATCAGCGAAAAGGATGCTGCCCGACGTAATTATATAACTGCATTATATAATTACTGGAGCCTGTACTATACTCTCCGTAGCCTTACACTTTATGATTTTGAAAAAGATGCCCCGCTGACGGAAACGGAAAGAATAGAAGAAGTGATGGATGCAATGATAAGAAAATAAAGATTGAAAATATGTTGAAGCACTATTTGACTGTTGCTTTTCGCAACCTGATAAAATACAAGACGCAGACGGTTATCAGTATTATCGGTTTGGCAGTAGGGTTTGCCAGCTTTGCCTTGTCGGGTATGTGGCTGAGGTATGAGTTGACGTACGACATACATCAACCGGCAGCAGATCGCAATTACATGGCAGGAATGACTTCCGTGCATAATAATTCGGGATATGTACGATACACTTCCGTTTTGCTGGCAGGACATCTGAAAGATAATTATCCGGAAATAGAAGATGCCTGCTCAGTCGGGTTGCGCAATATGAAAATAGAAGGGAAAGAATATCAGTATATGAAGGTCGACTCTTCTTTCTTCTTTATGTTTCCTGTTACTCTGGTGGCTGGTAGTTATCAATTTCTGCATCGCGAAGGTGAAGCAGGTATTACGGAATCGGCTGCCAAGCGTTTGTTTGGTTCAGAATCTCCTTTAGGTAAAAAGATAAAGAAAGAATGGTCTTTTTCCGGTCAGGAGCTGACTATTACAGCTGTTTTCAAAGAGTGGAAGGAACACTCTAATTACAATTTCGATTTCCTGGTACCTATCGAACAAAAGTATGCACAGTGGGGATATCAGTCAATGAATACCTTAGTCCGCCTACATTCAGGGGTTAATGTTGAAGAATTGAGTCGGAAGTTACTGAATATATCAGTTACGGAAAAGTATGAAAACAATGGGCATACAACCGAATATAAAAATAACATAGGAGTGATTCTTACTCCTTTAACCGAACTCCATTATACTCATCCTCAGAATGATGCTACTATTCATTTGGAACACATCCGTTTATTTTGTCTGATCGGTCTGCTGATTGTATTAAGCGCCTTATTCAATTATTTAATCATGTATCTCATCCGCATTCGCATGAGGCAGCGTGAAATGGCACTCCGCAAAGTAAACGGAGCTTCGGACAGTAGTCTGATGCTACTTTTAATGTCAGAGCTTTTTCTGCTGATTGTAATTGCATTATTCATAGGAGGATTATTAATTGAGCTACTGTCGCCTGCTTTCAAAAAACTGTCCATGATAGAAGAGAACAGAATGTTTTTCTACCGCGAATCCATCTTATATATGGGGGGAATCATTATGGCAGCCATCCTTTTTTCCTGGTTGACCCTGCTTACACAACGTCATCATACGCTGCAATCATCAATAGTTTCAGCATCCGGGCGAGGTTTCTCCATGCTCTTTCGTAAAATAGGATTGTGGTTTCAGTTGGCTCTTAGTATTGGCTTCATTTTTTGTACTATAGTCATGATAAAGCAATTGCATCACCTCTATACATCCAGAGATATGGGATTCGCTAATATGGAAATTGGTATTGTGAAATACATGGAAGGATTAACAGATAGACATGAATTAGAGAATGGCATGAAGCAAATTCCTTTTATCGAATACCATCAATTAGTCGATGCGCCATTTAATATTAATGGAAGCTCTGTTCGTATAATAAAGAGATGGGATGGAAGCGAAAAAGATGCTGAAAGTGTGAGTATACAACAAAACAAATTAAATAAAGATATATTCAATCTCTTTGGGTTAGAAATGGCAGTCGGCGCATTCCCCAACGAGGAAGAAGCCGGCGATAATGTTCTCATTAATGAATCAGCCGCCCATGTCTTTGGCTGGGACGGGGAGGCTATCGGAAAGAAATTTGAGAATTATACTGTGACAGGTGTAATAAAAGACCTTCGTTTGTCACCCATTTTTCCCGCATTGCCCAGCCTTTACCAAATTACGAATCAATCGACAAACGATTTACCGCCCATCCATACATTCACCTATCAAGGTAGTTTGGGAGAAACCAAGAAGAAAATAGAGGCACATTTTCAAAAAACTTATCCGGAGTTTAGTATGCAAGTCACCAGTGTACGACAAATGATAGAGGATGCACTTGTTTCGGAACGGGCTTTAATGAAATTATTATCTGTGGCATCTGTGGTATGCGTAATTATTGCCATATTCGGAATATTCTCCCTGGTCAGTCTCTCGTGCGAGCAGCGCCGCAAGGAGATTGCTATCCGAAAAGTGAATGGGGCAACACTACGGGATATCATAGGTATCTTTATTAAAGAATATATGGTACTGTTAGTTTTTGCGGCCGTGATAGCTTTCCCAATAGGGTACATGATTATGAAACAATGGTTGGCAACCTATATTATTCAAACCACAGTTTCTTGGTGGATCTATGCTGGTATTTTGACAGCAGTCATTCTGATTATTTTTATCAGCATAGGCTGGCGAGTATTGCAGGCCGCCCAGAGAAATCCGGCGGAGGAAATAAAAACGGAATAAGAACCATTGTATATAACCTGATTATTAAATCGAAAATAAAATAGAACATCATGGATATTAAACTAGAAAAGAAACCTTGGTACATCCGTTACCGTTATTATCTGGCAGGAGGCGTTGTTTTTTTCGCTTTCATTGTCTACGTCATTATCCTTTCTGCCGGTCCCAGCAAACTGCGTATCGACCAGGAAAATGTACAGATTGCTGAAGTTAAGAATGATAAGTTCATGGAGTATGTAGATGTAGAAGGACTTATCCAGCCCATTCTTACCATTATCGTTAATGCCCGTGAATCAGGAAGCGTAGATCGCATTGTAGGCGAGGAGGGAAGCCTGTTACAGAAAGGAGATACAATCCTTGTACTCGAAAATCCCGATCTGATACATAGTATCGAAGAGCAACGCGATGATCTGGAAAAGCAATTGATTTCTTTCCGTGAGAAAGAGATCGAAATGGAGCAAAAGAGCCTGACCCTTCAACAACAAACTTTACAGACCAACTATGAGCTGGCTCGTCTTCAAAAAAGTTTCAATCTCGATAAGGAAGAGTTTAAAATGGGAATTAAAAGCAAAGCTCAGTTGGAAGTTGCCGAAGATGAATACAATTATAATGTTAAGAAGGCAAAGTTACAACGTGAGAGTTTACGTCAGGATTCCGTCGTTGCCATTATTCGCAAGGACTTGATCCATAATGACCGGGAACGCGAACGCAAGAAGTATGAACGTGCTTGCGAACGACTGGACAATTTAATAATTAAGGCCCCCGTCGCCGGGCAACTTAGCTTTGTAAAAGTTACCCCTGGGCAACAAGTAGCATCCAACCAAGGCATTGCAGAAATCAAGGTATTAGATCAATATAAAATTCACACTTCTCTTAGCGAATACTACATAGACCGCATCACAACAGGACTTCCCGCCACTATTAATTATCAGGGACGCAAATATCCGCTCCGCATCACCAAAGTAGTGCCCGAAGTAAAAGACCGCACTTTCGATGTGGACTTGGTATTTACCGGAGAAATGCCTGACAACGTACGTGTAGGTAAAAGTTTCCGCGTACAAATAGAATTGGGGCAACCGGAACAGGCTATTGTTATCCCTCGTGGCAACTTCTATCAATCCACCGGTGGACAATGGATATACAAACTGAATGCATCCAAAACCAAAGCTACACGTGTTCCTCTCAGCATCGGGCGCCAGAACCCGCAGCAATACGAGGTTACAGACGGTTTGCAACCCGGAGATTGGGTTATTACAACAGGATATGATAACTTTGGCGAAGCGGAAGAGCTAATATTAAAGTAAAGAACAAATACATGATACAACATTATCTGAAAATAGCAATAAGAAACCTGTTGAAGTACAGAATGCAGACTCTGATCAGCATTATTGGCTTAACCGTAGGTTTTGTCAGCTTTTCCCTGTCCGGCATGTGGATGAATTATGAGCAAAGTTATGATAATTTTCATGATGGAGCCGACAGAGTCTATGTGGCAAGTGTTCCTTCCGTATTTAGAACCAGTGGTTTCTCAACTACGACTTCTCCTTTGCTGGCCCCTCATCTGGTCAATACCTTTCCTGAAATAGAAGTTGCGACTTATACAAACTTCACAACAGAGTATAACGATGATCAGAACAGGCATTGGACCATGATATCGGTAGACAGTGCTTTTATCTCCATGTTTCCGGTTACGGTATTGGAAGGCAGTTTGCAGTTTTTGTACAATACTGCCGATGAGATAGCCATTAGCGATAAAGCTGCCCGCTTGCTTTTCGGTAAGGAATCACCTATTGGCAAGGAGTTTCCGCTTGATAAGAAAATGACTGTTACTGCCGTGGTTCAAAAATGGAAAGGACATTCTAATTATGAATTCGACGTGATTTCAAGGCGAAAAGCCCCGGAATATCTGGACTGGGGCTATGCATCCGGAACTACCTTGTTTCGCGTTGCTCCCGGTACCGACATGGACGCTTTGGGTAAAAAGCTAAAAGATATAGAAGTCGATATGAAAGGAAATATACGGAAATATCCTGTTCACATTACTCCTATAACGGAATATCATTATACACATCCCAAATACAATATATTTATCCGTATAGAATATGTCCGCCTCTTTTGTCTGATCAGCCTGCTAATCGTTTTGGGAGCGCTATCCAACTATCTCATTATCTACCTGATACGCATTCGCATGAGGCAGCGTGAATGGGCACTCCGTAAAGTGAATGGAGCATCGGAAAGAAGTCTGGTCGCCTTGCTGATGTCTGAGATTGTATTACTACTGCTGGCTTCAGTTCCTGTCGGCTTCTTATTGGTGGAAGTTTCTCTCCCCATATTCAAGCGCTGGTCTTACATCACTGAAGAGAATAATCTCTTTTTTTATAAAGAGACGCTTATCTATATGTCAATCGTCATAGGAACCGTTCTACTTTTTGCCTGGCTCACCTTGTTGGTTCAACGGCGTTTTACATTACAGTCGGCTATATCTTCCGCTATCACCCGTCGCTTTTCTACCTTCTACCGACGGATAGGGGTTTGGTTTCAATTGGTGGTCAGTATTGGTTTTATATTTTGTACAATAATGATGATGAAACAATTGCATCATCTGCGTACATCTGCCGACATGGGAGTCACCAATACTGATATAGAGTATGTGGCCTATCTTGAAGGTATCCCTGACAGTGATAAAGAACATTGGGTAAAACTAATGAAAGAAATTCCGAACATTGATTTTCGGGAAGTCTCAAATTTCCCCTTACCGGGATTATCCCAATCTATGTTTACAGCCGTAGAATGGGATGGCAAACAACCGGGAGATAAAGAAGTAGCTGTCAATGATTTCCAGATTTCAAAAGAAACATTCGATTTATTAGGATTACAGTTAGTGGCCGGTATTTTCCCGGATGAGTCATCCAGCCCTAATGACATACTGATAAACGAATCATTAGCAAAAAAACTGGGTTGGAAAGACCCTGTTGGAAAGAAGTTTCATAAATCTTATGTGGTAGCCGGTATTTTGAAAGATATCCGCCTTTCACCCATCACGCAGGCTTTGCCGGCTATATATACTGTATCGAAGTTTCCTCCCCGGAAACAGTATGTTTATACGTATCATGGGGAATATAAAGACGTTCTGAAGGCTATTAACAATCATATAAAGAAAAGTTATCCTGATTTTTACATGTGGTCACGGAGCGTAGGTCATATAATAGAAGAAGCTACCGCTTCCGAGAATATCTTGATGAAGCTGTTAACCGTAGCATCTATTGTTTGTGGAATTATTGCAGTCTTCGGAATATTTTCCTTAGTCAATCTATCATGCGAACAACGGCGCAAAGAGATTGCTATCCGTAAAGTGAATGGAGCTACCATTTCGGACATTATCAGTATATTCCTCCGGGAATATATGATATTACTGGCATTGGCTGCAATTGTTGCTTTTGCGGCGGGTTATATCGTCATGCAACATTGGCTGGAAGGATATGTCATTCAGACTTCTATCAATTGGTGGATTTATGTAATAATTCTGATCGTAGTTATTGTAATCATTTGCATTAGTATCGGCTGGCGGATATGGCAGGCTGCATGGCAGAATCCGGCAGAAGTGATTAAAAGTGAATAAAAAACACATTATACTTGAAAAATATGAAAACACTTAAATACGCTTGGCGTTTCCTTATACGCTCAAAATCATACACTATTATTAATATAATCGGGCTGGCACTTAGTCTGGCATGTACTATCATATTAGTCCGCTACATTCACCGAGAGCTTCAGGTAAACACACATTGCACGGATGCTGAAAATGTCTATATTCCACTTCGCGACATAGATGGCAACGTATTCCCAGGCAGTGTAGGGCCAGATAGCGGAGCAGACACTGTTTATTTTCAGCCTGAGGCCGTCAAAGAAAGGAGTTACTTCATTACATCTTGCAATGATAATGTGACGATTGATGAAAAGCCTTATGCTGTCCAGCTATTGGCAGCTGATACGGCTTTCTTCCATTTCTTTAATTATCCGCTAAAGGGCAAACGCATGGCAGCACCGGAAGAAGCTCTTATCACCCGGCAATTCGCTAAACGTGTATTTGGAGGAAAAGACCCTATCGGGAAGACTATGGAATATTCCGGAGGCAAACATCTCACTATCTGCGGCATATTGGATGAACCGGCATGTAAATCCTCACTGACATTTGACATTGTAGTAAACCTGGATCTTAAAACAAGAAGAGAATGGAGCAGAATGTATGTGGAACTATTACGCTTTATGCCCGGAGTCGATGTGGATGCCATTAATGCTTCCAGTAATGTCTACCGCCAGACGTCACAGGGGTTTAGAATACGGTATAACTTCCTACCTGTCAGCCAACTTTATTGGAACAAAGAATTGGCGGCTTCCGGCGATGATCCCGAGATATGGCATTACAGCAGCCGTTCCCACATCCTGATACTCACAGGAGTATGCTTGTTATTATTACTGGCAGGCATATTAAACTTTGTCAATATCTATCTGGTCTTCATGCTAAGACGTTCTAAAGAATATGGTGTGAAGAAAGTCTTCGGTGTGCAGGGGCGCACTCTCTTCATGCAACTATGGACAGAGAATGCATTAATGATATCCATCGCCTTGCTATTGGCATGGTTTTTCATCGAGATATTCTCCGGATATGCCAACCGGTTGCTTGAAAGTGACATTCCCTATACTGCTTTTGACTGGCAGTTGTCATTAGGTATCTGGGTACTTTTGCCATTAGTCACCACAATCTATCCCTTCATCAAATACAATTATCTGCCACCCATCGTATCCATACGCTCCATCGGAGGATCACGCCAGTCTGTTGCCACCCGTACAATTTTCCTGTTTATACAGTATAGCATCACTTTACTGCTCATTATGCTATCCTTGTATTTCAGCAATCACCTCCACTTTTTGCAAGATACTCCTCCGGGATTCCGGACAAAAGGTATATTGTATGCCAACTTAGTACCTCTATCCAAAACTTGGTATTTAGAGAGTGAAGAACAGAAAAAGAAGCACTGGCAAGATGCTCAGAGCATTGAGCAAAAGCTGGAAGAATGTCCCTTCATCGAACAGTGGTTCCGTGGAGAACCCACACAATGTGGCATTTTAGGAGCAGGAAGCACAGGCACGTCCGTTCTTATAAATGATAAAGACGTGAAACAAAATATGATGCTGATGTGGGTTCCTCTTGACTTTTTCAAATTTTATGAGCTACGGATGAAAGAAAATGCATTGCCCGATAAAATTGAAGGACGCAATAAATATCTGGTAGTCATGAACGAAGCTGCCATGAAAGCCTTCGGCTATACGAAACGTGATGAAGCATTTGTCAGGGGAGAGAAAGCACTTTGGATTTCCATGGGCATGGATGGAAATATTATAGAAGGCGGAACATCTCTGATGCCCGTAGAAGCAGTCGTAGAAAACTACTACACCGGACACCTTACTGCTGGTAAGAAGCCTCTTGTATTTATGGTATCTCCCAAGGCAGGTGGTTCGCAATACCAGATAGCTTGTAAACATGGAAAAGAGAAAGAACTCATCTCTTATCTGAAAAAGGCCAGACAAGAGATTTTCAATACCGAAGAATTTGACCGTCACTGGCTGGAAGAAGATGTGCAGGCACTGTATCGCGAAGATCGGCGTGTGTCAACTGTCTTCACGCTTTTCTCTGCCATCTCCATCTTTGTTTCGGCTCTGGGTCTGTTTGGCCTCTCTCTGTTCGATATCCGCCAACGCTACCGTGAGATAGCGATTCGGAAAGTAAACGGAGCGCAATTGCGGAACTTATATTCAATCTTATTCCGCAAATATATATGGGTGATAGGAGGGGCGACGTTGCTTACTGTACCATTATCCTACTATCTGATATACATCTATACAAAGGATTTCGTGGTTAAAGCACCTGTCAGTATATCCATATATGTGACTGCCATACTCATTGTGGCGGGCATTTCATTGGGCACCCTGTTATGGCAAGTGAATAAGGCCGTACGCATTAATCCGGCAAAGATTATGAAAACAGAATAAAAACACATAGAGTATGAGACAAATCTTATTATCCATACGCATGCTATTGCGGTTCAAGGTGTATACCGTTGTTAATTTCATAGGATTAGCAATCAGCCTTGCCTGTGTATTTACCATAACACGATATATTCATCAGGAAAATACAGTAGACCATTGTTATCCGGAATACAAACGGATTTGTTTTATCGAACGTTCTATCAGCGACGGCACAAAAGAACTGGCCGGATACCAATCTGACTTAGAGAAGGATCCGGCAGTAGAACGTTATGCGTCATTCACTCCATGTAGCGATTTGGTTATGGATTTTGGGAAGCAAGAAATTACTGTCAATGCCTTATCCGTAGACAGTGCATTCTTTAGTATTTTTCCTTATTCCATTTATATGGGGAGTGGGAAAATAAAGCGCCCCAACGATGCGCTCATAACTAAAGAGTTTTGGCTCCGTTCGCTAAATAGGGTACCCAACCCTATAGGCCTGACTTTCCAGAATTCCGTGGGAAGAAAGTTCCGCATTGTAGGTGTATTGGATACTCAGGAAACCAAAACATCATGGCTACCGGACATGTTTTTATCGGACGAACTGGAAGAATTGTGGTTTTCAAATCCGAACTATGCCGTAGTTATGGTACCGGGTACGAACATTGCCCAATTGAATGAGAAATATAATAAAGAACAGCCACGAGACGAATGGAGTACATTCCAGACCATGCACTACCAGTATTTACCACTGACAGATTATTATTATACGACCTCCCATGAAAAGACTGCATTATCCCGACACGGAAATAAAGATTATATTCGTATATTATGGATTGTTGCCTTTCTTGTGGGTATTATAGGCATCCTGAACTTTACCAATATTTATACAGTCATCATGTCCAAACGCGCCCGGGAGTTTGGTATAAAGAAAGTATATGGAGCAGGTAGAAAAGAGATCTTTCTTCAGATATACATTGAGAATATGCTACTCTCAGGAGCAGCACTGTTTATTTGTTGGTTGATTATTGAAATTACCAGACACTTGTTCTACAATGAGATGTATATTCCTACGAACTCAAATTTAAAGTTTGACCTGAATATATCCCTTCTTATTTTATTTGTGCTTCCATTGCTAACCACATTTTATCCATTTATAAAATTTACTCATAACACTCCGGTTTCTTCCATGCGCGAACTTTCTTCCACGCATTTCTCTGTCCGTTCACGCATGCTTTTTCTTGGCTTTCAATATGTCATCACCATCTATATGATTGTCATGTCACTTTTCTTCGTACGACAACTTGAATACATGCTTCATTCCGACCTCGGTTTCCGTACTCACGATGTGATAGAGTGCAAGATGTACGTCTTCAAAGGAGGCGGCACGTTCCATGCAAAAGAGAAGGAAGACCTTATGAAAGAAGGAAAAATACAACAAGCCAATAAAGAATTAGTAAACAAACGGATGAATGAAAGCACATTATTTACTCATTGGAGCAGGATACCAATGCCGATTCACCAGTTCAGCAAGCCGTCACGTTACGCTCTTAACCGGGCAGAGAATGGCTTCAAACCGGTACTACGAGCCAGAATGTCTCCACGCTCTATGGAATTATTCGAATTCCAACTACTGGAAGGCAGGTTATGGAATGATTCAATAGATGAAATGTTTACCAAAAACAGTTTTAAATGTATCATCAACGAATCTGCCAAAAAAGTATTTGGCATCAAGGATATTACGCGTGATAAACTTCAGGGTGAAGACAAAAGTTGGGCTTCCAGTAATGTTCCATCCGAGTATAATCCTCCAGTTGAAATAGTGGGAGTTATAAAAGACTTCAACGTCAAGCATTTATCACAGTCTGCCGCTCCCATGATTATCGAATATTTTGATGAGAAATATGAGCTTATTACCGTTACAGCTTCGTATCAGCACGAACGGAAGGCAGAAGCTATCGACTTCTTGCGTAAATTATATGAAGAAGTTACGGGAAGCACTGACTTCGAATATAAACTGATAGAAGATGAAATAGCTTCCATGTATAATGAAGATCGGCGGGTGGTGGATATCTATTCATTGTTTGCCAAAGTTGCCATTCTTATATCATCCTTGGGACTATTGGCCATTTCATTATTTGATATCCGTCAGCGTTATCGGGAAATAGGTCTGCGTAAAGTAAATGGAGCACAAGGGAAGAACATATATCCCCTGCTCATCAAAAAATATCTCTCAGTATTGGGGATAGCATCATTAATAGCTATTCCGTTGTCTTCCGGAGCGATAATACTCTATTTAGAAGACTTTGCCCATAAAGCACCCATCACTCCCGATTTATTTATTATAGGCATAGGCGCAACAGCCTTGATATCATTGTTGACTATTATCTGGCAGATTTATAAAGCAGCCAATGTAAATCCGGCAGAAGTGATTAAATACGAATAAGAGAAAGAAGAAAATACAGAAGCCATGATACAGCATTATCTTAAAATAGCCTTTCGGAATATACTGAAACATAAAACGCAAAGTATAATCAGCATTGTCGGCCTGGCAATAGGTCTGGCATGCTTTGCCTTGTCCACATTCTGGATACAATATGAGATGACATATGATAGTTTTCACAGGGATGCGGATCGCATCTATCTGGTACGCACGGATGATAATCAGTTCGGGGCACATTATTCCAACTTTGTACCCTATGCTTTGGGTGGCTATTTAAGAAACACTTACTCGGAAATAGAAGACTTCTGCATATTCGAGCAACAAAGTTTCTTCACCCTAAAAAACAAGCAACAGATAGAATGTCCGTATATTGCACCCGACTCTGCCTTTATACGCATGATGGATATAAAGATTTTAGAGGGTAGCCAAGATTTCTACTTATCAAATTCAGGAAAGACAGAAGAGGTGGCTATAACAGAAGCGATGGCTCATGAGCTTTTTGGTACCACAAAGGTTGTTGGCAAAAATGTGATTACTCCCAACAATATGAAGGAATACCGCATAGGAGCCGTTATAAGTGATTGGGGAAAACATTCCAATTTCAAATATTCCTTTATGGGATGGATGGGCAGTGATGACACTTCATGGGATAACAGCCACTATAGACTGCTGATAAAGGTAAAGAATGGAACTGACACACACGCACTTTTAGAAAAGATGAACCGGAATTTCCCTGAAGAATTGAAAAGGAATAGGTATACTAATGCAACCGGAATTACCCGTTTTTATCTGGAACCGATCACTAAATTACGCTATGCGGATGAATTTGTTCGTGGAGATGAACTCATTGTGCAATTCCGTTATATTGTTTATTTCTCAGTAACAGGAATACTCATTATTCTATGTGCATTAGTAAACTATCTGACGATTTATATGGACTGCTTCCGCTCCCGCAAACGTGAGATGGCTTTGCGTAAAGTAAACGGGGCTTCCGAAGGTTCATTGTTGGCATTGCTCAGTACCGATTTCTTATTTACCATCCTGCTGGCTTCAATATTGGGGATGTTTTTCATAGAACTGCTAAAGCCCTGGTTCTTACGCTATTCCATGATTGCTGATACAGACATATCTGTTTACAATAATTGCATGATATACATAGCAGGGATGGCCATATTGGCGTTTATCGTTGCTATACTTTCTGTCTTCATATTCCGCCGCCATTCGCTACAAAATACGATACATAGCCCACACACAAGCACCATAGGACATATTTGTCGCAAGGGAAGCATTGTAGTACAACTGGTTGTCTGTATAGCATTTATCTTCTGTACCACCATTATGCAAATGCAACTCTATCATTTACGTAATGTAGATACGGGAATGGACTATCAGAACCGGGCATCCTTGGCTATCTGGATGAATGTAGACATGAATGTGTGGGCAGAAAAAGTAAAGGCATTACCCATGGTCACCGAAGTGGTGAGACCCGTTTACTGGCCACTCATCAGCATGGGTGCCTACTCTGCTTTTAATGTCGATTCATGGGATGGTTTGGATGGTACAATTGAAAAGCCACTCGGTATAGATGAAATTCTGGCAGGAGAAGAGTTCTTCAAATTCTACAATATGCAATTGCTGGCAGGAGAGTGGGTTTCAGATAAATCGGATATCCGTGAAGTCAATATTATAGAGACAACAGCCCGGACTATGGGCTGGACGCCTGAAGAAGCAATTGGAAAGCACATCTTTTATTGTAATAAAGAAGTGACGCCTATGACCGTAATAGGAGTAATAAAAGACTGTGCTTACAAATCTCCCGCAAAAGATTTGCCACACACCGTATTTGTCAATACAAACAAATCGGAATATATGTGGCCGCGTTGTTTTGTGCTTTTCAAATATAAGCCGGGAACCTGGGAGGAATGCCGTCGCCGCATTGAGGAGATGCAACAGTCGGAACTTCCCGACCGCAAACTTTTTTTAGATAGTGAAGAAGAACGATACAACAAATACCTGAAATCAGAGGATGCATTATCCGGTCTTTTGAGTTTCTCTTCATTGGTTTGTATTCTGATATCCGTGTTCGGTATCTATTCCCTGGTCACATTGACTTGCGAACTGCGGCGGAAGGAGATAGCCGTCCGTAAGGTAAACGGGGCTACAATCGGCAATATTCTGAAGATTTTCTTTAAGGAATATACTTTGCTTCTGATCATATCTTCACTGATAGCTTTCCCGGCCGGCTATATTATCATGAAACAGTGGATTGAAACTTACAATCGTCAGGTGAATATAGGAGTGTGGCCGTTCATCCTTATATTTATGGGCATTATGATAGTGATTACTCTCAGTATAGGCTGGCGTGTATGGCAAGCTGCACGGCAAAATCCGGCAGAAGTGATAAAGAGTGAATAAACGGAGCTTATAACAAAAACGTATGGGCTTATAACTTGACAAGCAATGTGATTATGCAAAATAAGCAATGTCCTACACTGCAAGATTGCTTATTTTGCATAATCACATTGCTTGCTATCGCCTACATTTATACTTTTCACAAGATGTATCTGTGTTTTTTCAATAGACGATAAACGATAATCAAGATACATATTGATAAATTAAGCGAACATAAACATGGCTTTGCAAAAGTTTTTGGAAGCTATTTTAGGGGTCAAAATAGGGTCAGGGTCACTTATAACCCCGTCTGACAGTTATTTTTTCAAACAAAAATACATAAATTACTGTATATCAAAATATTACCGATTATTCTTATCCAATAAAAAAGTGTCTCTCCATAGATTTAATATGACAGCATTTTGCACAATACGGACAATTCCTGATTAAGTAAATACAATAAACAAGAAGTAAATATGATCCATCTCTTTGGCTACCTCTTTTTAGTCTGTGTCTTTTCATGCTTCTCCGAACTGAACTTTTCATTCACCACAAACGAATTTAAAATTTCGTCTACCATACATTGTATTCCCGGAGTTTCTTGATATACGGTTTCGTGCATGGTAATACTTACATGATGCACAATATCCAGTCCTTTCAATACCAGGCTGTATTCCCGTGTTTTATAATACTTGTACCCTGAAGTAGCATCTAAGGTTGCAGCCATTTTTGTAATCATGTATTTTCTTTGTCCGTTTTTTGCTTTTTGCTCCGTCACCACTACATCCTTTACATACGGAATCTGTTTGTAACTTTCTATCTTCATATTTGCTATATCATTGGCAGACAAAGGTTTTCTGCTCAACAAACTGAAACTCTCTATACGTATGTACATGTCGGGAAAGAATTTGTTCTTCCCTTTTTTTTGCCAAGTCAGATTATAATGATGGAACATTTCGCTATTTCGTTCGAAAGGTGTGATACCATCACTTGCGACATCCCCCGGCCGATATATTTCCCAATCGGCAGGGAGGATAAAGGAATACAAATCGTTTGTGATAGTTTGTTTTTCCGGTCCGACAGCTCCGACAGTAAGTGGACAGAGCAGAACGAACAGGAGGAAGAATGAAAATATGTAATTGAGACGGTACATCTTTTGGAGGTTTTTATGGTAAAACAAAATAGATAGCAACAATAAAAGCGAATGGATTATTTTATTTCAGGCAAATCGTAGATGTAAATCTCGTTGTCCGACAAATTGTCTATAGCATATATTTTCTTATGCTTTTCGCTGATGGTAAAAAGTGATACACGTCTGTCAAGCTTGTAGCATGCCACCGGATTGCCATCCCAATCGAATACATGCAATTCCGGATTGCACTTTGCTTCTGCCCCGCCTGCTTCTGCATTCAGGCACAAGGCATAAATCAGATTACTGACAGTCTGAGGTTGTCCGGTGTAATACAAAGGAGATTTCCTATTATCTTCTCCTGCCACAAAGTTGGTATTATATGGCTCTATCTTGATATCTACATCGTGCCGTAGTGTCATATCTTTATCATAAATCCGCAAACGTTTGAAGTAAGTATAGAATGCGGCAAATTTATTGCGTTCGGGGTGTACCCCGCACTGCTTCATATAAGCAAAAGTCAATGTTATGCCATCATACTCCTCCTGCCCGGATATCCATTGCGGATAATCGATTTTTTGAATGACATCTTGTTTTTTTCCATCATACAAAAAATATTCTTTAGATTCTATCAGGTTTCCCAAAGTAACGAAAGTGCCGTCTTGCAGTGGATAATAACCGTTCGTCTGTTCCGGTTGCATTACATTTTCCGTCTGCACCACTTCCAAATTTCCATCCTGGTATTTTAAGGTTTTAAAAATATTGATTCGGGATTCAAATACACCAAAGCCGGAATCAAGTTTCTGGAAACCGCGTGGGTCTAACAAAGAGACAAACTCGTCAGGTCCCGACCCGCGAGTCCCTGCACTGCCCATATAAACACAGTCGGGTAAAGAGAAAAACTCAAACAGGTCTTTTTCTCTTTCTTTGTATACAAACAACTGGTCATCGGCAATGCCTATATAACGAGGCAGCAAGAAAGGAACAGGCACCGTCTTTACTTGAGCTGTCAAAGCGAGTGTTTGTGGGAAAGAGGTCACAGTGACAACTTTTCCTTCCTGATTGTCACTGCAAGCATTACAAAGCAGAAACAGACATAAAAGGGACAATATAGAAACAGAAGATATATTCATTAGAGTTTTATATTTTACCACCTACAAGAGTACCGGGACCAGATGCAGCAGTAGCAAAAAGTCAATAATTATTTGCAAATAAAAGTATTTTTCCTGCTTAATGCAAATATTTGAGACACGAAAAAATGAAAACATGCCACGAAACATTCTTTTTTAAGGAAGGAAGATGCATCGGCAGATTACCCAGTGTAGACGGGACTAATTTCAATGCATTAGTACTAAGAGTCATATTTTTCTTTACATCACCTTAAAATGCTTCTTCATCTGTTGTGTGGATTTGGGGTTATAGGTGACCCTGACCCTATTTTGACCCCTATTTTTTCCTTTTAAAAGATATAACGCATTGATATACAATCATAAATAGTAAAATATTGCTCCTTATTACGAAATTATTCAATATACAATTTTGAGAGAAAAGTGAAAGAAGTTTTCTATAACTTATAAACAAATAACTTTACATTTAATACTATATTCCTTTAGTATTTACATCCCCAATATATTCTCTCTTCTTTGAAAACCTTTCCAATAATTGAGTAGTGCGATGTAGACAATGTGCGAATATGCACTATTTTTGTGCAGTATAGCACACTGCATTTACATCTTAAAGCTAATATCTATCTAATAAACAATTAGTTATATCTTTGGCATAAGATTTGAAAACTAAGTATTAAGAATCCTATAAAAGTCATCAAGAATCAACAACAGATAAGTAAATATAAACTATGATACAACATTACTTTAAGATAGCATTTCGTAATGTACTAAAATACAAGACACAAAGTATTATCGGCATCTTTGGTCTGGCAGTAGGCTTCACTTGTTTCGCCCTTGCCAACCTGTGGATACATTATGAAATGACGTATGACGCTTACCACGAAGGAGCCGACCGGATGTATATTCTTTGCAAAGAAAGCGTATTTGGAGTAAACGGATATTCTACTTCCATGCCATACCCGGCATCGACTGTTCTGAAAAACGATTTTCCTGAGGTGGAAGCTGCATGCGCTTACACCAGATGGGGACAAAAAGTAGATCTTAAAACAAATGATTGTACGGTAGAAACCAATAGTATACAGGCAGACTCCTGTTTCATGAAGATGTTCAATATATCCATTCTAACAGGAAGCAGGGATTTTATGTATTCCAATGACAAGATAGCCTTAACAGAAGATGTAGCTATACGATTGTTCGGTTCTACGGATGTACTGGGCAAAGAAGTTAAAAACTACAATGATGATACACTGACGATTTGTGCCATTCTCTCAAGCCTCAATCACAGTAATCTGTCATTCGGTTACTGGGGACAGGGAGAATACTTTCGCAGCTGGCAGAATGATTGGAATAATGGAAGTTTCGAAATCATTATCAAGTTACGTAAAGGGACTGATCCGATAGCCTTTCAGAAGAAACTTGCTGCAAATGAAACAAAAGCCGATCCGAGAGATCCCCGCAGAGTGTTCGAGGGTATCCGGCTAATACCACTCGACGAGTATCATTATTCATCAGTTAACAGGAACCCATCTTTCCAATTCTACTATTTGATACTATTCTCTGTGGCCGGAGGTTTAGTGATTCTTTGTTCCCTGTTCAATTATCTCTCTCTGTTCATCACTCGCATGAGGATACGCGGGCGTGAGATAGAACTGCGCAAAGTATGCGGTTCCTCCATCGGAGGTATCTTTATTCTACTTTCTGTGGAGTACCTATACATCATATTGTTATCCGGTGTATTGGGTATGGCTTTTGTTGAGACGGCTTTACCCGCCTTTAAGAAACTGTCCGGGGTATCCGGAAATATTTATGGAGAATCACTTCTCTATTTTGCAGGGATCCTTTTACTGTCTTTACTTCTGTTAGTACCATTCGCCATCAGACGGTCGCACATCCGGAATAGCGGAAACAAGTACGCACTCCGTAAAGTAAGTATTGCATTCCAATTGGTGATAGGGATTCTTGTCACGTTCTGCATAATAGTGATGATGAAGCAAATCTATTTTCTTACGAATGTGGATTTAGGATGGGAAAGAAAGAATATAGCTTCCATCAATCTTTTATATCCGGACAATGATTTTGAAACCATTGCTGATAAAATCAGGCAATTCTCATGTACAAGGGAGGTAGTGACCGGACATTGTTGCCTATTGCCTAAATCATCAGGCTTTTCACAAACTTTCGACAATTGGGACGGAAAAGAAGATGCGGCGAAAAGTATAGATATGCTATGTCTGTGGAATTGTGAAAAGACAGTGTCCTTCTACAATCTGAAACTGCTGGAAGGGGAGATAGTAAAGCCAACAGAAACGAATAGCATAATGATTAATGAATCGGCCGTAAAAGCACTTGGAATGAGCGACCCAATTGGTAAGAAACTTTATCAGAAGGGCAGAACATGGACCATTGTAGGCATAATTAAAGACTTCCACATCACGGCACCGACAGAACCGGTGCAACCCTATACTTTGGTTGCAGTGGATATTCTTAAGGGTATAGGATTTTCTTTAGGAAAAGGGCAAATCTTAATCAAGTTTCATGATGGCAGATGGAAAGAACTGAAAAACCGGATAGACAGCATATTCAGCCGGGAGTATCCGGAAGTGAGATATAGATTATACAACACAGAAGAAGAGTATGGCGAATATCTCAAGTCCGAAGATGCACTGATAAAGTTATTGAGCTTTGTTGCCATGGTTTGTGTACTTATTGCTGCTTTCGGTATCTTTTCTCTGATTACTTTGAGTTGCGAGCAAAGACGCAAAGAGATAGCTGTACGCAAGGTGAATGGAGCTACAATTCGGGATATTCTAATTATGTTTATAAAGGAATACATACTTCTGCTCCTTATTGCAGCTGCCATCGCATTCCCGATAGGGTATGTCCTGATGAAACGCTGGCTTGAAAACTATATAGAACAGACCACAATTAATGCTTGGATATATTTAGTCATAGCCGGTGGCATAGCCATAATTATCTTTGCATGTATCGGCTGGCGAGTGTGGCAGGCGGCACGGCAAAACCCGGCGGAAGTAATTAAGAGTGAATAAAAAAAAGCGAACTATGATACAACATTATTTTAAGATAGCATTCCGTAATATACTGAAATACAAAGCACAAAGTATTATCAGTATCCTTGGTCTGGCAGTAGGTTTCACCTGCTTCGCACTTGCCACCTTATGGATACATTATGAAATGACGTATGACGATTTCCATGAGGGAGCAGATAGAATATATTTTGTCGGCCGAAAAAATCTTGTTGAAAACGAAAATACAATCTTTGCTTCATCCCGCCTGCCTTACGCAGTACACAAGCAACTGAAACTGGATTTTCCGGAAATAGAATCATCATGCGTATGGGATTATGGCAGAATGCAAATAGACAGTATTCAAGCTCCGGATGTCTCCCTTGCCCGTATCGACTCTTCCTTCATAAAAATGTTTAATGTTAAAATTCAGGAAGGAAGTAGTGTTGATTTTCTATATTTTCCTGATAAAGTAGCAATCACCGAAGAGGCAGCTATAAAACTTTACGGACATACATCCGTAATAGGAAAGAAAGTCAATGAACGGCAAACTATTTGTGCAGTTGTATCCGGATTTGGCAAACATACAAATTTGCCGTATGACTTCCTTGGTAATCTCATACAAACGACTGACCCGACAACGGAAAACTATACAACTCTTATTCGGCTACGTAAAGGAACCAATGTGGATGCATTCCAAAGAAAATTAGCAGAAGCTAAAATAGAAATAAAAAACAACCAAGGTAGAACGAATATCAGCAAAAATCTCGGTATGGTTCCTATTATGGAATATCATTACAGACCTCAAAATATTGCTATACAGATTCATTATTTGAAATTATTTGCTGCTATAGGCGGACTCGTTATTTTTTGTTCACTGATTAATTATTTATTCTTATTCGCCTCCCGCCTGCATATACGTGCAAGAGAAATCAATCTTAGGAAGTTTTGCGGATCATCTATGAGTCATTTGTATCTGATGCTGACTATAGATTTTTTGCTTATCCTGCTGTTTTCCGGTTTATTGGGTATGTTTTTTATAGAACTCTCCTTCGAAGCCTTTAAAGAGTATTCGGAGGTAGAAGGAAATATTTATACTGAAGCCTCGCTGTACTTTGTAATCATAAGCATCCTGGCTCTTTGTATGGCATCTCCTATTATTTTAAAACATAAAAATACTATTAAAGGAAATCGGCATTTATTCCGCAAATTCGCCCTTATACTTCAATTCAGCATCGGTTTGCTTTTCATTTTTAGCATAACTGTGCTTATAAAACAGACTCATTTTCTACGAAATACAGATGTTGGCATCGAAAGAAAAGGTATTGCAACCATGACTTGTTGGAATACATCAGAAGGAGAATTAGTACAAGTTAATCATGAAATCAAAAAAATGCCCTTTGTAAATGAAACTTTGCTTAATGCCTGTAGCCTCATACCTTTTAGAGGAAATGTTGCAGGAGTCTTCTCTTATTGGGATGATAAGAAAGAAGAAGATGCTCCTGTTGCATTTAACATTATGTATCACACACTGGAACTGGTACGTTTTTATGGAATAAAACTAAAGGAGGGAGAAATGCTGAATGAGGATGATACGGACAGAATACTGATTAACGAAACAGCGGTTAAAAAACTTGGAGTGCAACATCCGTTAGGCATGAAGATAGGCATGTATACAGTTATTGGTGTCGTAAAAGACTTTCATAATACTGCTCCTACTGTACCTATACATTCAATGATGTTTCTTCAGAATGTTCACTCCGGCGACACCAAAGGTCCTTGGTGTTGTGAAACTGATATTATAGTTAAATACGAAGTTGGTCAATGGAAAGAACTTAAACAAAATGTTGATTCCATTATGGAACTCCAATTACCGGGCAGACATTATATCCTGCTTGATGCTGAGGAAGAGTATGAAAAAGAGATACAATCGGAAAACTCGCTCATAAAGGTATTGGGAGTTATGTCTACAGTTTGTATCCTAATATCGGCTTTTGGCATATTTTCTTTTGTAACCCTCAGTTGCGAACAACGTCGCAAAGAAATTGCCGTTCGTAAGGTGAATGGAGCCACAATGAAAAATATACTTTACATGTTTGCAAAAGAATATTCGATTTTATTAGTCGTTGCCTCTATTTTTGCCTTTCCTTTAGGATACGTATTGATGAAACGTTGGTTGGAAGATTACGTAGAACAAACCAATATAAGCGCATGGATATATTGCGTGATATTCATTGGCACCGCATTTATTATAATTCTTTGTATCGGCTGGCGCGTATGGCAGGCTGCACGGCAGAATCCGGCGGAAGTGATAAAGAGTGAATAAATGGTGCGTATTCGCACTGCTTATGTGCAGTATAGCACACTATCTGAATATTATTTTCACATGTACATATTTAATATACAATACATTACAAGTTTGGCATAAGATTTGAAACCTATTATTAAAATAAATATACCATGATATTCCATTATCTCAAAATAGCATTCAGAAACCTGTGTAAGCATAAGACACAAAACATCATTTCCATCATCGGATTGGCAGTAGGTTTGCTCTGTTTCTGTGTCTGCATATATTGCAGTCGCTTTGTAGAAAGCACAGACCATTGTTTTGCTAATCACGATCGCATAGCAGAGTTAAACCTCTATGACGGCAAGGCAGACAGATATTTTTCCGGTTCTCCGGTTCCTCTGGCCGAAGAATTGCGCACATGGTCTTTGGGAGAAACGGAAGCCATTTCATCCGTAACCTATCCTCGTGAACGTCCTTATTATGTAGAGTTATCTCCGGAAAAGACGCTGCCTTATGAACTTGAAACGATTGAAATAGATACTTGCTACAATAAAATCTTCACTCAGGAAATGGTAGCAGGACACTGGAAAATGGCAAGTCAATCTCTTAACTCCGTGATCCTGAGCCAATCTATGGCCATTAAAATATTCGGTAATGCAGAAAGTGCTATCGGTAAACACATGACTCTCATGAGAAGACTAAATACTTCTCCTGAAAGCACTCCGAAAACAGGAGGTATCGTCTATACCATTCAAGCAGTGATGAAAGATATTCCTCTGAACAATAGCTTAGATTTTATGCAAAACATAGATATGCTGACCGTAAACGATAGTGAAGGACTTCTACAAAGTCCAAAACGGCATAACATGACGGGAGCAAATACCTACGTACTGTTATCACCACAAACTACATGTACCGATTTAGAAAAGCAATTTTTCCAAAGAGACTATACCTATACTTTGTATGGTGAAGCTTACACTGTCACTGCCAATAGCATGGGAGCCACATTAAAGAAACAAGGCGCTTCCTATTTGGGATTAGTGACCGGAATTATCGGTACCCTGATATTATTAGTAGGACTGATTAACTTTTTCCATTTCCTTATCGGTTCTTTCTTCAACCGCACCAAGGAATACAGTATCATGAAAATGATAGGATGCAACTGGAAACAACTTTTCTACTTGCTGTTCACACAGTCATTGATCGTCATATCCATATCTTCTATACTGGTATTATCAGGCATAGAGTTATTGGGGAATCACATGAATTTCTCTTTACCGGGTATTGCAATGACCTTTACCACTGAAACGCTTTTAATACACGCTCTGCAATATATCGTTCTTCTTATCATACTCTGCGTCATTATATGTATGTCTGTTTCCATTCGCATCCGTAGAATTTCAGTACAAACAGGCATTTACGGAAGCAATAAACGCAGGGCGAAGCAATGGGGACGTAACTTTATGCTAGGCATCCAGTTCTTTATTTGCTGGGTATTCGTATCGCTGACAGCCGCTTTATATCTGCAATCAGAAAAAACAGCCAATAGTTTGCTTCATACACTAAGTCAAAAAGAAAAGTCGGAGATTCTTAGTATTCCCCTGGACTATCCCTTTATGAAGAATGAGGAAAAGCTGGCATTGATAGAGCGTTTTAAACAACATGCCGGAGTGAAAGAGATTCTGTTATCAGATATCGGTTATATGCAAGGTATGTCGGGCAATGGATTAACGACCGAAAAGGGAAATGAGAACTCCTGGGTTGATATTAGTGTCATGGCTGTACCCGCCAATTTCTTCTCTTTCATGAATATTCCCATAGAACAAGGAAGACTTCCTCAAACGGAAAAAGATATTGTGGTAGATAATGTCTGGCAGCAGATACAGAAGAAAGATGTAATCGGTATGAACTTGTATAGCGGTAATACCGACTACACAGTCTGTGGAATATCTGCACCTTTTCAGGCCGATGTATATAACCGAAGTAGTGGATATGCTTTCCTGCCTTATGATCCTTCAGTCTATATAGGCCATTGTTACATAAAGAGTCATCCGGACCAGCAAAAGGAAGTAGCCCGATGGATTGAGAAAGTCTACCACGAGATGCTTCCTGAAAATATAACTTATCAGGCTAAAACATTCCTAGATGATATCCATGTTTCGCAGGCTCTTGAGTACAATCTGAAAGACATTATTTTGTTCTTTGCCGTTATCAGCATTATTATCACACTGTTAGGTGTGTACTCCAGTATCACGCTTGATACAGAACGACGCCAGAAAGAAGTTGCTATCCGTAAAGTAAACGGGGCAGATGTTCCGCAGATTATCCTGTTGTTTGCCCGTCTTTATATTATCTTGTTATTGTGTAGTGCCATCGTTGCATTCCCGCTTATATATGTTGTATTGATGTTATGGAGACAAATGTATACGGTATTCTTTGATTGCGGTCTGCTTTTCTGGCTCTGTATATTCTTGATTGTTACTTTCATTACAGGCTTTACAATACTTTTCCGTATCTTGCGGATAGCAAGGACCAATCCGGCGGAAGTTATTAAAAACGAATAAGAACAATGATATTACATTATTTGAAAGTTGCTCTACGAAATCTGCTGAAGTACAAGACTCACAGTTTCATTTCAGCCCTCTGCCTGGCAGTGGGAATCGTATGCTATACCCTTGTATGCTTTTTCATGCAGGAATGGACCAAACTTGAAAACTTACCTGACAGCGAGCGACGGATAAGAATAACAGTCAGCCAGAAACAAAGTCCTTTTTTCCGAACCCATGAAATAAAGCGACTGGAAGAGCAATCTATCAGTGGTTTAGAATGCCTGACCATACAATCCTTTAACAATTCAACGGAAATAGAAGTCATTGATAACGAACAACGTAATTTACCTTTTCTGATAGGTTATAGAGGGGTTAACAGTAACTTTTTCTCCTATAACAACAGAAAATTGCTACATGGCAGCCGACTTCCCGAAGCACCTGATGAAGTGGTATTATCCCATAAATTTGCAAGTAAAGCGTACGGCACTGCAAATCCTATTGGAACAACCATACGCCTTGCTAACCCACAAAGTATAGCGGGAAATACAATACAGAGCTTTAAAGTCGTAAATGTAGTGGAAGATAACGGACTGCAAGACCCCAAAGTCGATTGTTATTTCTCCTATGAAGTCACGCCTAATGACGCCTTGAGTGTAGAAGCCTATCTATCGCCTAAGGCAACGATGGAAATGCTAAACAAAAGTTTACAGTCCATAACGTGGCAACGGAATGAGGACACCGTACACCCTTACGCCGCGTTCAGTATGAGGCAGGACAAGGAACTGACAATGGTGCAGTTTCTAATACTGTTCATAGCCTCACTTATCCTGGTTTCAGGGCTGATTAATTTCCTTAAGTTCATCATTCAGATGTTCTATAACCGTCAGCGTGAAGTGGCGCTTCGCAAGTGTATGGGGTCCGAGATAAAAGGACTGTTCCTGCTTCTTTTCACTGAAGTATTTTGGATGATGTCCACTGCATTTCTTTTATCTCTGGTTCTAACGGAACTCATGATAAATCTTGCGGAAATATACATTCCAAGCCATGATATGCCCGATTTACCCTTGTCATCTATCTACGTTGTACAGTTTCATATATATATTGCACTTCTGATGATATGTATGCTCGTAATATGGTTTCCTATCCGCCGTTTACGGCAAGTGAGCATAATCAGCCAAATCAACAATAACCGTAGCCGTCATATTTTCCGTTCAATTATGATGTGGTTGCAGTTAGGCATTGCCATTTTCTTTGTGGGCAGCACGCTTGGTGTCAATATGGTGTGGCACGAAACGTTCAGTCGGGCATACAGTCCGCTTACATCCGAGGAAGAAGAGAATATCATTTCCCTAAAAGTGAATACCCAACGCATGTGGCAGAATCTAAATCCCATATTATCTGATATTCGGGCACTTCCGGAATGTATAGAGACACTGACTATGACAGATGATTTGCGAAGTGGAAGTCATTTTATGCGCACCTATAAGAAAGCCGACCAATCGGAAGTCTGGATTGCCATAGCAGAGGGATCTCCGAGTTACTTCAAATTCCTGAACATCCCGTTACAGGGAAAGGAAGTGAGTGAAGAAGCGGAAGGCACCGTCTATGTCAGTGAGGATTTCAGACTGCAACTGGATAAGGACAGCGTGCAAGACAGAGTAGAGATTGAAGGTCGAAGTTACCGAATCATCGGTACCTTCGAAGCGCTCTATAAAGAAATCCGGGGAGGAAATACCATTGGCTCGGCATTCTTTCCCGGTAATCGCTTCAGATGTTTCTATTTCAAACTGGCACCGAATGCGAACGCTGCCAAGAGTGTCCACCGTATTACTGATATTTGTCGGAAGTACGTACCCACTACTTTGCCTCTTGAAGTCCGTTCCCTGGCCGATAATAAACATACCATGATGGGATCAATGTATATGACACAAGTGGCGATGACAATCCTGGCCGTTGTAAGTATACTATTGGTTGTACTGAGCATCTATTCGGCCATCTCCATGGATACGGTCAGCCGACAGAAGGAAATAGCCATTCGTAAAATCAACGGAGCTACCCCACGGATCATTGCCGGTATATTCGGTAAGGCTTATCTGGTGATTTTCCTGCTGGCTTTTGCGGTTGCTTATCCTTTGGTACGACTGATGCTGCTATCAATAGACGCAGACACAGTGAAGTGCATACAGGGTTGGGATTGGGGAATTCTGTTATTCTTCAGTGTGGCCTTCATGATATTCCTCACCACCGCATACAAAATTTACCGGATCATGCATATCAATCCGACCGAGATAATAAAAAATGAATAAACAATATTACTAATTAAAATTATCACTATTATGATTAAAACAGTAAACCTGCAAAAAATCTTCAAGACCGAAGAAGTACAGACATGGGCTTTGAACAATGTGAACATCGAAGTGAAAGAAGGCGAGTTCGTCGCAATCATGGGACCTTCCGGTTGCGGTAAATCTACATTGCTGAATATCCTCGGCTTGCTCGATAATCCTTCGGGCGGAGAATACTACCTCAATGGAAAGGAAGTATCCAAATACACCGAAGCACAACGCACCAGCCTGCGTAAAGGGGTCATTGGTTTCGTATTCCAAAGCTTCAACCTGATTGACGAACTGAACGTATACGAAAACATCGAATTACCGTTGCTCTACATGGGCATTCCTTCCGCCGAACGCAAACGTCGCGTAGAAACAGCAATGGAACGCATGGCCATTACACACCGGAGCAAACACTTCCCGCAGCAGCTCTCCGGTGGTCAGCAGCAACGTGTTGCCATTGCCCGTGCCGTAGTAGCCAATCCAAAGCTGATCCTTGCCGATGAGCCTACCGGTAATCTGGATTCTAAGAACGGTAAGGAAGTGATGGAACTGCTGAATGAACTGAACAAAGAAGGAACCACCATCGTCATGGTAACCCACTCGCAGCACGATGCCGGTTTTGCAGGACGTATCATTAATCTGTTCGACGGACAGGTGGTGACAGAGGTGAGTCTGTAACCCATATTATACACATTTTTACTTAAGCCCTAAAAGGACGAAATCGGAGATGTACTATTTTATTTCGCCCTTTCAGGGCCCAGAAATGGGAATACTTATTACGTAGGGCGATGCCCTACGCTATATGATGTAAGCCTTTCAGGCTTCTGTACTGTAAATGCGAGCCCTTTCAGGTTTCCCGGCACTATATAATGTAAACTCTTCAGGCTTCCTGATAGAGCTAAAACCTATTAATATTATCACTAAAAGAACATGTACATTCTGAAGTTTGTCCTGCGTAGCTGGTGGCGAAATAAATTGTTCGTCACTATTTCTCTTGTCAGTCTGGTTATCGGTATCGCCTGCACCAATCTACTGACAGCCTTCGTCCTATACGAATACAACATCGAGTATAACAACCCCAACCGTGACCGCATCCTCCGGCTGACACAAACACTACCTTTCGCACAACAAGAAATGCAGGGAACATTCGTATACCACGAATCTGTCCCCGAAATCATCTCACAATTCCCAGAGATAGAAGCTTCATTACGCACACAAGCCATCACTCACACAAAAATCCGTGTGGGCGACCAAGAATATTCCGAACTGAACCTGCTATCGGCAGACAGCGCATTGCCCAAGTTTATCCCCATCGAAACCTTTGCAGGAAAAATAGAACAAGTATTGACTCACCCGGGAACCATTGCCATCAGTCAAGCTTTGGCCGAACGTTGTTTCGGTACCACCGACTGTCTCGGCAAGCTGCTGGAGATCCCCCAATCCAGCGAAAGTGCCTACCGTATTGCCGCCGTCTTCCGTCTACCATCACAAAGCATGTTGCGGGCAGACTTGCTCAAGCATCTCAAAAGTCCGGAAGGAACTACCTGTTCAATACTGCTCAAAGAAGGAACAGACCTCAACGCCTTTCGCCAACGCTTCGAGACAACCGAGCTTCCTACTTTATTAGGCAAAGGGTATTATCGTACCCAGACTTTACAGGAATCCTATTTTACCACTACCACACAAGATAGCAACCAGTGTATCGAGCATCGGCAGAAGGCCCTGTTAAGCGTCGGCCTGCTATCCGCTTTATTAATCTTGTTCATAGGTTGCTTCAACTATATCAACCTCAGTTTTTCACGCTTATTGAAACAAATACGCACCTTGCACATTGAAAGCCTTTTAGGTGCAAGCCACCGTCAAATCCGTTGGCACCTCTTTGCCGATACTTTCCTGATGGTGATTGCAGCATTCTTGTTATCCATTCTGTTGATGAGCGACCTGTTGGCAGTATTCAATGCAGCAATATCCGCGCATCTGTCGTTCTCCTATCTTTTCTCCGTTCAGGTATTCCCTGTTATCTTGCTGTTTGTCATCATTCTATCCGTTGTTCCGGCAGAATACATGAGCCGGAAGATACAGACCTTGTCCGAAAGCCGTTACCGCAGCTTCTTTACAGGTCGTAAGAAACAGCGCATTGTAGCAGCACTGGTCACTTTACAATTCATGATTTCTATCGGACTGCTAAGTGCTTTTATGATAATCCGTAGCCAGATGGACCTGATAAAACAGGAGGGAAGCCGCTACAAAGGAATCGTTGAGTTTGGAATCGGCGACTCCCGGCAATCCCCTTTATCTACTTGGATAGAAGACATTAAATCCATCCCCGGAGTGAAGTCTGTTGTATCTTCCCAATCAGGCCTTTATACCATGAGTATGGCCGTTCCCCGCCAAAATGGTGAGAAGAATGACCTTCTGATGCTTGAACTTTATGAAAACTGTCCGGACTTCCTGAATATATACGATTTCGACTTGCTGGATGCCAAACAAACATTCCATTTATTACTCCGTACCTCTGTGCCGGTCATCATCAACGAGTCCTTCATTCGCTATCTTGTGCCCGAAGGAGAAGACCCGATGGGACAACCTATCTCTAAATACGTGCCCGAAAAGAGTGAGAAAGGTACTATTATCGGTGTCATGAAAGATTTCAAGAAATATTCGCTCACAAACAATGTGTTTCCACTGAGAATGATCCTGCACGAAATGCCACAAGATAGCTATACCACATTGACCTTACGGTTTGACGAACAAGATCGCACAGCAGTTATCCATCATCTTCGCGGATTATGGGAGAAGAAATACCCCGGTACTCCATTCAATTATGAAGACCCTTATCAGGTACTGATCTCCAATAATCAGGAAGTCACCGACTTTTCCCGCATCCTGCTGATGTATGCATCAATCAGTTTGTTCCTCACACTGTTCGGATTGTTCGGCATCACCCATTATGCTATCCAGCAACGTATACGCGAAATAGGAATTCGGAAGATTCACGGTGCATCATTCGGGCAAATATTATGGCTTGTCAATCGCCCGTTCCTTTACTACATAGGTATAGCGTTTTTACTCATTGTACCCTTGGTCTGCTATCTGATGAATTATTGGCTGCAACAATTTGCTTACCATGTACACATTGGTATCCTTCATTTCCTGCTTCCATTGTTCTTCACTGTCTGCATCACCCTGCTCACAGTATGCCTGAACAGTTATCGGGCAGCAAGAAATAATCCGGTAGATAGTATCAAGTACGAATAACCGTATCCCGGTTAATCTCCAGAACCAGAGACTGAAAATCAATCATCGCATTAAATAAAGCGATGTGTAAATAGGAAGAAATCTCATCTGACGGAATATCACATTCCGTCAGTACTCCCTGTTCCAACAGCAACGCACGTTTTGTGCCTTTCAATAGGGGAGTCCTCGGTGTATACCAGACTCCCTCTTTTTCTAACGCCACATTAGCAATGGAAGTATCCGTCAAAAGATTATTTCTGATAATCAATACATCATCCTGATTGCCACGCAGGGCATACAATACTTCCAGTTCCTTCCGGTCCGTACTTTTGTAGCGATAATCAATCGTATCCGAACCGACCAACCGGAGTGAACGTACAGTTCTCATTGTATAAGCGGAAAATGCCACTTCACATACTTCTCTGCCATAAACTACCCGGCATTTATAAAAACCGCTTTCAGGGCAATCCCCTGTATAATCCAGAATATCCAGTTGATCCGTCATTCCGAAAACCGCCTGTCTCGTCTCATTCATCCTACGGTTATGATGGGCAAGGTTCTGCAACTTACCGTCACGTACTTGTATCGTTTCAATAAATCGGCACATATATTTTCTGTTTCATTTCTTCATATTCACTGCGGGCGTCACTCTTGAAAGTAATGCCACCACCGCTTTTAAAATACATTCCGTCCGCCTCTTGCTCCACAAAACGTATCATCACGGCACTATCCATATCGTCTCCATCGAAATATCCGGTTATTCCCGTATAGAATCCCCGTTCATATCCTTCAGCCTCACGAATAATCTGCATCGTCTTCTTTTTGGGTGCACCGGTGATAGAACCGGCAGGCAACATACTGAAAAGAATATCACCTAACTGCCGTTTGTAATCTTCTGGAAGTTCACCGCATATTTCCGAACTGGTCTGCAGTATCGGTCCACGATTTGTCTGCAACACATCTATATAGCGATAACGCTCCACCCGGACATGAGATGCCACAATACTCAGATCATTCCTGATCAGATCCACAATCGTAGCATGTTCCGCCGCTTCTTTCCCGTCGCTCATCAAGGTTTGTACGGCATCGGGCAGGGTAGCGTCTATCGTACCTTTCATGGGATAAGAGCTGATAATACCTTTCTTTATCCGAACAAAAATCTCGGGAGAGAAAACTACAAAACGATTCTTTACCCATACTTTATATAAAGCACGGGAGTTACAATATATATCCTTTAAAGTCAGATTGGTTTGTACCGGAGTCCGGCAAGTTAAATTCGTAAGAAAGCTGTTTCCGGCAAGAATATTCTTTTTCACATGTTCGAAAGCACGACTGTATTCCTGAAAAGAAACAGGCTGTGAGATCCATTCTATCTGTTCCGGCAAACTCTCCGGAAGCAATTCATCCGTTAAACCGGCAACTGCTTCATTCGTAAATCCATTCAGGTTATATATCAACTCCTCCGGTGAGACCTCTGCCGTCTCTTCCATATAAACCTGTTCCTGCGAATAATCAATCAAAAAGACAAACGACTTTGAACAGCCTGCCAGCATATTCATACGTGCGATTGCTTCCTGCTTACTATATAGTTTCATACATCTATTTTCGTTTAGCAGGAAGCAAAGGTAATAAAAAAACTATTTCCGTGCCGCCACTGCCAGCAATACTCCCAGCACAATGCCCAGCAATGCCGCAAACAACACGCGCATATCCGGCGGAAGCATGAAAGTAATGGTGTGTGCAGGATACCAGAAGAACGGGATTGTCTTCTTAAAGACAAAGTTCCATTGAACGTTCCAGTTCAGTCCGGTGATGATTTTCGTCATTGGGATAGGAGTGATAAGACTCTTAATAGAACCGCCGCACATCAGGATATGCGTATCTGTTATTTTATGGAAAGTCATGAATACCGGAGCAAAGATTGTGTTCATCGTTACCGATATGGCCAGCGCCACCAGCACCTTATCGAGAGATATCGCTTCACTTGTAAACGTTGCGGCAGCATTTGCCATTCCCATATACTCCATGAACTGCGGCACACCTTTTGAAAAGATAATCATAGCGGCATTGATACCCATACCGAGTATGCCCCATACCACCATGCGCGGAATAATGCCGAAACCCTTCCGGTTGTACACTCCCGCACTGATTCGTAATCCCAGCACTTCGCCCAACGAAGACAGAATGGCAAACTTCAGAAAGCTCATCACCATGCCGTGTTCAGCATTGAACGACTTATACCAGTCATAAACCGCGTCACTCAAAAAGAAGGGTAGAAAGACTACCACTACCAGAATAATAAACAGGAAATCTTGCTTTTTCATTGAAAAGACGTGTTTTTCATTAATAATGCGACAAACATACTAAAAAACTTTCAATATCAAAGCAAGATGATAACAAAATAAATAATATTGTAACTAATATGAATCCGAATATTAAAATTAGAGCTGAAATCCTGCGAAATCCGTCTTTGCCCAATCTTAATTATATCAGAAAAAGGCGCTTCTTTTCAGAAACACCCCTCAACCCTGTTGTAAACTATCATTTTTTCTTCAAGAAACGTTTAGCCAAGTATTTTCGTATGGGTTCGTCATACCACTTCAAACACAAATAGGCCAGTAATATATTCCATGCATAAACACATAAGACAACCTGCCAGGTCTGCTCTAAAGTAAAGAGTTGATTTTTAATCAACCATGCATAGAACAGATACATGAACGGATAATGTATCACATAAATCGGATAAGAGATATCTCTCAGAAACTTACATAATTGAGTTGACTTTTTATCCGTAGTAGTTCCCGATGCTCCTATCCATACAAGGACTGGGAAAGCTACGATAATACAAAATGCTTCATAAAGGCCATTTGTGCAAATCGGCTCCGCACCTTCCAGATAGGGTACTGAGAACAAAGCAATCAATACAATGGTACATATCCAGAACGCGCCTTTCACCTTCATAGGCTTAAAGTTACGCGACATAAGCATCCCCACAGAAAACGGGAACAGCATTCTCAACAACCCACCGCCAAAGTTTACACCGTCTAATGTCCATCCTACACCTATATTTCCATAACCGGAAACATCGAAGACCGCAAATAGCGCCAATGCCACTCCCAACAATACAACGAGCACAGTCAGCGCCTTATTAGATAAGCGACGAATAAACAAAGCATAAAGAATATTACCTATATATTCAAAGAACAATGACCAGCAAGGCCCGTTCAATGGAAACATCTCACCGTTGCCACGCACTTCATAACCTACGCCCGGCATTGCGGGAATAAAGAATATCGTACAAAGCAAGGACAGCATTATCATGGAGATGCCGATATGCGTTCCATCCCATTGCACAGAACCCTGAATACAGTATGTAATAGCACCCAGAACAGCCCCCATTATCACCATAGGATGAAGACGTATCAAACGGCGCTTAAAGAAATCTTTTATTGTGAGACTCTTACCCCAACGGTCGTCATAGGCATAGCCGATAACGAAACCTGAAAGGATAAAGAAAAAATCCACGGCCAAATATCCATGATTGAACGTTGTAATCATAGTATCGCTTGCAAAAGCATAGCCTTCGAATATATGATACCATATTACCATAAGAGCCGCTACACCACGAAGTCCGTCCAGAAGATCGTAATGCGCCTTGGTATCCGGAAATGCTGCTGAGGGGGTATTAGACATTTGTGTCTTAGTATTAAGTTAATATTTTCAGATGGCAAAGATACACAAAAAAAAGACCGCCTTTATAAAGACAGTCTCTTTTCATTTTATCTGATTTCAGGAAAATCCTTATTCAATCACTCCGAGTTCACGGAAACATTTCGTCAACTTCTCGACAGCATAGTCTACCTGCTCTTTGGTGTGAGTAGCCATCAATGCTACGCGTACCAGCGTATCTTGCGGTGCACAAGCGGGCGGAATAACCGGATTGATGAAGATGCCTTCGTCAAACGCCATCTTAGTTACGATAAATGTTTTTTCCGCATCACGCACATACAATGGAATGATAGGAGATTCAGTTTCACCGATTTCGAAACCGGCATCACGGAATTTCTTCAATGCATAGTTGGTGATGTCCCACAAACGTTGCTGACGTTCCGGTTCGTTCATAATGATGTGAAGAGCTTCACGGGCAGCAGCCGTAGCAGCAGGCGTGTTACTTGCCTGGAATATATAAGAACGGGCATTGTGGCGCAACCAGTTGATAACCTCCTTGTCGCCTGCAATAAAACCACCGATAGAAGCCAATGACTTGCTGAATGTTCCCATTATCAAGTCAATATCTTCGGTCACTCCGAAATGATCGCATACACCGCGGCCTTGCTTACCGAATACACCTAATCCGTGAGCTTCATCCACATAAATGCTGGCATTATATTTCTTTTTCAGACGAACGATTTCCGGCAGGTTGGCCAAATCGCCTTCCATTGAGAATACACCATCTACAATAATCAGTTTCACCGCATCCGGTTCGCACTTCTGAAGCTCTTTTTCAAGGTCTTCCATGTCATTGTGCTTAAACTTTA
>OHPO01000182.1_pt1 | contig 34622 bp, 29 predicted proteins | sample 1577741 | NCBI WGS metagenome assembly OHPO01 (sample SAMEA3879574, study PRJEB24766) | human gut metagenome | biome: human-associated habitat; feature: feces | place: USA | collected 1985/1987
ACCGAAAAAAATGCTTTGCAGGAGAATGCTTTTGTGTTATAGTGATAGAATACACAGAGCATTTTGCGCCCTTTTCGGGACAGTGCTCCAAACGAAAAGATTCGAGGGAGGCCTGACCTTATTATGGAAGAAAAAGAAGTTGTTTCCAAAAATTTTATCGAGCTTGCGATTGACAAAGATCTGGCAGAGGGCGTTTACGACCATGTATGCACACGATTCCCGCCGGAGCCAAACGGCTATCTTCATATCGGACATGCAAAATCCATCCTGTTAAACTACGGTTTATCACAGGAGTACAACGGAGAGTTCCACATGCGTTTCGATGATACAAACCCGACGAAAGAGAAAACCGAGTTTGTTGATTCCATCAAAGCCGATATCCAGTGGCTTGGTGCAGACTGGAAAGATCATCTGTACTACGCATCCGATTATTTCCCACAGATGTATGAGGCAGCCGTAAAACTGATCAAAAAAGGAAAAGCATTCGTCTGCGATCTGTCCGCAGAGGAGATCCGTGAGTACCGCGGAACCTTAACCGAGCCTGGAAAAGAGAGCCCGTACCGCAATCGTTCCGTGGAGGAAAACCTGGACCTGTTCGAGCGCATGAAAAACGGCGAGTTCCCCGAGGGCAGCCGCACGCTGCGCGCAAAAATCGATCTTGCCTCCGGCAACTTCAATATGCGCGACCCGGTCATCTATCGCATCCGTCATATGCACCACCACCGTCAGGGAGACAAGTGGTGCATCTACCCCATGTACGACTTTGCACACCCCATTCAGGACGCGCTGGAGGGCATTACCCATTCTCTGTGCTCCCTGGAATTTGAGAACCACCGTCCTCTTTATAACTGGGTGGTGGAGCATGTCTCCGTACCTCATCATCCCCGGCAGATCGAGTTCGCGAGGCTGGGCATTGACCACACCGTGCTCAGCAAGCGGAAGCTGAGAGCGCTGGTGGAGAACGGCTATGTTTCCGGCTGGGATGACCCCCGGATGCCCACCCTCTGCGGCCTGCGCCGCCGGGGCTATACCCCCAAGTCCATCCGCAACTTCTGCGAGCGGGTGGGCGTGGCCAAGTCTCCCAACACCATTCCCTACGCATTTCTGGAATTCTGCCTGCGGGAAGACCTGAACGAGACTGCCCAGCGGGTCATGGCGGTGCTGAAGCCTGTGAAGCTCACCATCACCAACTATCCCGAGGGCAAATCCGAGATGGTCACCGTGGAAAATAACCCCAACCGTCCCGAGGACGGCACACGGGAGGTCAGCTTTTCCCGGCACCTGTGGATCGAGCAGGACGATTTCCTGGCCGAGCCGATCCCCAAGTACAAGCGCCTGTACCCCAACGGGCCGGAGTGCCGCCTGAAGGGCGCGTACCTCATCACCTGCACCGGCTGCGTCAAGGATGAAAACGGCAACGTGGTGGAGATTCTGGCCACCTACGATCCCGAAAGCCGGGGCGGCGACCCCGCCGACGGCCGGAAGGTCAAGGGCGCGACCATTCACTGGGTGGACGCGGAGAACTGCTGCGACGCGGAGGTCAGACAGTACGACAACCTGTTCAACGACCCCGATCCCGACGCGGCGGGCAAGGATTTTCTGGTCTGTCTGAACGAGAAGTCTCTGGAAGTCCTCACCGGCTGCAAGGTGGAGGCCAGCCTCCGGGACGCCAAGGCGCCCGCGTCCTATCAGTTCATGCGTCTGGGCTACTTCTGCCCGGACAGCAAGGACTGCGCCCCCGGCCATCTGGTGTTCAACCGTTCCGTCAGCCTGAAGGATTCCTTCAAGCCCGGAAAGTAATTCCTCATAGTATTGAAAATCCCGCTGCAACAGGCGGGGCGTATCAGACAGTTAACAGGCACAGTAGGTTAATCTACTGTGCCTGTTCCTGTATAATTTAATGTAATGTGAGTACCCCCTGCCTCTCCCTATGGGAGAGGTGGCCGAGCGCAGCGAGGACGGAAAGGGGACGCAGGGGGGTAAAGCCCTCTCAGTCACCTTCGGTGACAGCTCTCCCGGAGGGAGAGCCAAGGGGCAGTACCCTGTCATAAAAGTTTCTGCGATTTTTTTGCGAAGTGTGCTTGACAAATTATGCAAAGCATGCTATGCTTTTCTTGCAAAGTTAACTTAGCATTTTTCCTTGCGGACGCGCGGGGAAATCAAAGGAGTGTTTATGAAAACGAATATCCGCGAACTGCGAAAGAAGAATAAGCTGTCTCAGGAGGAGCTGGCGGACGCCGTGGGGACTACCCGGCAGACGATCACCTCAATTGAGGTGGGGAAGTATACCGCCTCTCTGCCCCTGGCGTACAAAATTGCCCGCTATTTCGGGCTGACCATCGAAGAAGTGTTTGACTTCTCGGATTTGGAGGAATAAACTATGGAAACCTATCGTGAAAAACTCAAATTGCAGAATGTGGTTTTTGCCATCGGGTGCGTCGCGCTTGCCCTGTTCTCCGTACTGGGCTTTTTGGGCGAAGCCGGAGTCGTGAAGCTGGCGCCGTCCGTCGGAGACGGTCACTGGCAGTCCCGGTGGCGCGGCTTCATTTCCGGCGCGAGCTTTGGCATTCTGGTGCTGCTGCTGACCGGATTGATCCGGAACCTGCGCGCCCTCAAGGATGAGAAAAAGCTGAAAAAGCTGTACATTAAGGAGAGCGACGAGCGTCAGGCACAGATTGTGGCCAAGGCGCTGTGCGAGGCCATGCGGGCAACTCTGATTCTGGGACTGGCGGCGGTTATCGTGGCGGGGTATTTCAGCATGACCGTCAGCCTTACGCTGCTGGTAACAGTCTTATTGGTCAGTCTGATGACCCTGGCATTCAAGCTGTATTTCGGCAAAAAATATTGAGACAGTGGGAAAATCCCGCTTTAACGTGCTTTGGTTCTTCCGACAGGGGGAGTCAAAGCACGTTTTTGAATCGCGTGGTTCCGGCCTGAGTGCCGGAATGCCCGCCTGCAAAAGTTAGCGAATGCTAACTAATAAAGGAGAAATAAGGGAAATTGCTGAAAAAAGATGGGAAAATGCTGGACATTTGCATGGAGCGTATGGTATAATCCAATGGTGGTCGTTTGCGTATAAACGGACAACAAAACGATAAGAAGGTGGTATTTGGTGGACTATACCAAGTATGTGTTGAAAAACAGGGATGAGCTGGAAGGCTTGCTTGCCGGGAAGGATAACTTCTTTGTTGTCGCCTGCAACAAGTGCTTCAAGGAGTTCAACACGACCGAAGAGCCGGAGTGCGACAGCTTTGCGGCCATTGCCGAGGAGCAGGGCAAGCACATCACCGGTACGGTAAAAGTGGACTTCTTGTGCAATAAGGTTCAGACCGAGAAGAAGCTGGCAGGTATCGTACCCGAAGGCACTGAGAACGTGGTCGTCATTTCCTGTGGTCTGGGCGTGCAGACCGTGGCGGATCTGGAGTCCGTTCCCGTGTTTACGGCAACCAATTCCCTCAATTACACCGGCCATCATGGCATGGCCCTGACGAAGAAGACCTGCGGCGCCTGCGCCCAGTGCTATCTGAACGTCACCGGCGGCATCTGCCCCATCGTGGACTGCTCCAAGAGTCTGGTCAACGGCCAGTGCGGCGGCGCGAAGAACGGCAAATGCGAGATCGACCCCAAGAAGGACTGCGCATGGGAAAAGATTTACCAGCGTCTGGAAAAGCAGGGTCGTACCAAGGAATTTCTGGATCAGCCCATTCAGCTGCGGGACTACTCCGTGACCAATGTGGACGAGATCAAGGCTTATGTAGCCGAGGCGCGTGCCAAGCGGTACGAGGGCTTCTACGGCGGCGTCCATCCCACGGAGAACAAGGAGTTCACGGAGCACCTTGCGCTTCAGAAGTTCCCCGAACCCGATACCGTTATCATTCCTCTGGCCATGCACATCGGCGCACCGGCGAACCCCGTGGTTCAGCCCGGCGACACCGTGAAGGTGGGTCAGCTCATCGGTGAGCAGGCGGGCTTCATCAGCGCCCCCGTGCATTCCAGCGTCAGCGGCACGGTCATCGCGGTGGAACCCCATACCCATCCCAACAAGGGCCCCGGCATCATGAGTGTCGTCATCAAGAACGACGGCAAGAATACGCTGCACGAGTCCGTAGTCCCCAACAAGCCCCTCGAGGAACTGACCCCCGACGAGATTGTTGAGATCGTCAAGGAGAAGGGCATCGTGGGCATGGGCGGCGCAACGTTCCCCACTTACGTAAAGCTGAAGCCCGGCAAGCCCATCGACGCCGTGCTGATCAACGGCTCCGAGTGCGAGCCTTACCTGACCGCCGACCATCGGGTCATGCTGGAATTCGCCGACGACATCGTGTTCGGTCTGCGTGCCATGATGAAGGCCGTCAGCGCGCCGGAGGGCGTCATCCTCATTGAGGACAACAAGCCCGACGCCATCGCCCTGATGGAAGAAAAGGTCGCGCCTTACGACAACATCCGTGTCTGCGCCGCTAAAACCCAGTACCCCGAGGGCGCTGAGAAAATGCTCATCAAGAAGGTCATGGGCCGTCAGGTTCCCAGCGGCAAGCTGCCCGCCGATGTTGGCTGTGTGGTGAGCAACACCTCCACCGCCAAGGCCATTTCCGACGCCATCCAGAAGGGTCTGCCTCTGGTGGAGCGTGTGGTCTCCGTCACCGGTGAGTTCATCCGCAATCCCGGCAACTACATCGTCAAGCTCGGCACCAACGTGCAGGAGATCATCGATCACTGCGGCGGCATCACCGGCGACGACGTGGTGCTGAAAATGGGCGGCCCCATGATGGGCGCTCCCATCAAGGACACCAATGTGCCCATTATCAAAGGCTCCAATGGCATTATTGCCATTGCCGCCGATCATACCGAGGAGAAAGAATGCATCAAGTGCGGCCGCTGCATGGACGTATGTCCCATGGAGCTGGCGCCTCTGGATATCTACAAGTACGCCCAGCTGGGTGACGCGGAAACCCTGCTGAAGCTGAACGTGATGGACTGCTTCTCCTGCAAGTGCTGTGAGTACATCTGCTCTTCCAAGATTCCTCTGGTTTCCAAGATCAACGCTGCCAAGGGCCTGGTCATGCCCTTGCTGAAGAAGAAGTAAGGGGGACGAACACTTATGTTAATGACAAAACTGAAATCCGAAGAGGTCATCGGCTCCCTGACTTCCGGCAAGGTCTTCATCATCAACTGCCACGGCTGTAAGGAAGTCGGCTTCCCCGAGGAGGAAGCCAAGGCTCTGCAGAAGAAGCTCCAGGAGGAGGGCAAGGTCGTGGGCATTCTCACCACCGACTACGTCTGCAACCCCGACGAGCTGGCGCTGCGGCTGCGCGCCCCCATGGCGAAGATCGCCGAGGCGGATGCCGTGCTGGTGTTCTCCTGCGGTGTCGGCGTGCAGACCATCTCCCAGATGCTGGAGGACAAGCCGGTCTACGCCTGCTGCGACACCATCGAGCTGCCCGGCTTCCAGGGCGTGACCCCGCTGGAATACGACTGCGGCCAGTGCGGCGAGTGCTTCCTGAACCTGACTGGTGGCATCTGCCCCATCACCGCCTGCTCCAAGAGTCTGGTGAACGGCCCCTGCGGCGGCACCAAGAACGGCAAGTGTGAGGTCAACCCCGCCATGGACTGCGGCTGGGAGCGCATCATTCAGCGTCTGAAGGCTCAGGGCCGTCTGGATGTTCTGCGCTGCCCCACCCAAATGCACGATTTCAATACCGACGAGGCTACCAAGTCCGCCAAAGAATCTGAATAATCAGGAGTGTATAGAATTATGAGAATTACTGAACTGTTTGACAACGGTGAGTTTGTGGTTTCTGCCGAGGTCGGCCCTCCCAAAGGAATTCATATTGACGGCATGGTAGAGGAAGCGAAGAAGTACCTCACCGGCGTCCACTTCGTCAACGTAACCGACAACCAGTCCTCCGTCATGCGCCTCGGTTCCCTCGCCACCTGCAAGGTGCTGAAGGATGCCGGACTGAACCCCATCTTCCAGCTGACCTGCCGCGATCGGAACCGTATTGCTCTGGAATCCGACCTGCTCAGCGCCGCCATGCTGGGGATCGACAACATCCTCTGCCTCACCGGCGACCACACCAAGCTGGGTGACCATCCGCAGGCCAAGCCCGTGTTCGATCTGGACTCTGTGTCGCTGCTCTATGCTGCGAGCATGCTCGAAACCGGCAAGGATCTGGGCGGCAACGACTTGGTTGGCGAGCCCCCCAAGTTTGCCAAGGGCGCTGTCGTGTCTCCCTGCTCCGACTCCGTGGACGCACAGCTGGTGAAGATGGAGCGCAAGGTCAAGGCCGGCGCCGAATATTTCCAGACCCAGGCCGTGTTTGAGCCAGAGAAGTTCGTCAAGTTCATGGAGGCTGCCAAGCAGTTTGGCAAGCCCGTCCAGGTGGGCATCATCATTCCCAAGTCCGCCGGTATGTGCAAGTTCATGAACAACAACGTGGCCGGTGTCCACATTCCCGACGAGCTGATCGCCGAGCTGCAGGCCGACAAGGAGAAGACCAAGGCCGGTATCACCGGCGTGGAGATCGCTGCCCGCATCATCCGGGAGTGCAGGCCCTACTGTCAGGGTGTCCATATCATGTCTCTGGGCTGGGAGTCCAAGGTTCCCGCTCTGCTGGAGCAGGCCGGTCTGTAATAGGGGACTGCCCACAAAATTGGTTAAGCAAAGAGCTTGCCGCCTGTGTTGCACAGGCGGCAGGTTTTTTCTGTCAATTCGCTTTTAGGGCCTATCTGAAAACTCAAACCTCATATATAAATTGCACAAAATCCAAAAATGCAGTAGAATAAAAGAAAAAGCATAGGGGTGATCTTATGGCAGCAAGGCGATACGAGCTGACCGATACCCAGTGGGGCAGGATCAAAGATCTGATTCCGAGAGCTAAGACCGGCAGGCCGCCAAAGGATGACAGGATGATGCTCAACGCAATGCTCTGGCTGGCCAGAAGCGGCGCGGCCTGGGCGGATATCCCCGCACGGTTTGGGCCACATCAGACCGTTTACAGCCGATTCTGCAAGTGGCGTGACGACGGAACCCTTTTGCGCATTTTTCAGGAATTGAATGCGGATGCAGACTACTTGGACAGAAAACGGGAGTACATATTCCGTTGACGCTGGAGAACAGTGCTTTGTTGCCAATATCCCAACTACACTTCCCAATCCCTGGTCGGCGCAGCTTTATCAGGTGATTGATGTGCCAGCTGCCGGAAGTTATCGCGTAACGTTTAAGGCAAAAGCGTCTATGAATAGAGAAATCCGGTTGGCTCTGGAAAAAGATGGCCAATCGCCCTTGATGGACGAAACTATGTCTGTGAGTGCTGATTGGACGGATTATTCCTATGATTTCACTGCGAGTTCTGCTGCTTCGGGCGTAAAGCTTGTATTTATGCTTGGAAATGTTGGCACAACAGAAAATATGGCCCATACGATATCCATTGACGACATTTCCTTGTATAAAGTTTCCTGAAAATTACCGGAGGGGATCAAAAATCCTCTCCGGTTTTTGTTCACTGATAGACCCGAATATAGTCTATTTCAAAGATGGCGGGAAATTGCGGGGTTATATTCTGCGCCGACTCTAAGTCGAAAGACCCACCAATGGCGAGATTTACCAGAAGGTAAAATGGCTGGTCAAATGGGGCCGGGTATTTTATGCTCTGGTCTATTGAGTCCCATTGGTTTACTTTGGCGTAAGGGACGCCATCTATCAGCCAGGAAATGGAATCTGGTTCCCAGATCAGCTCGTAGATATGAAATTGATCGATCCCTTGCCCGTCCGGTAACTGAGCCTGGTTTTCTGTGTGGGTGTTCTGCGGACAGACACCTCCAAAGTGGATCGTGCCGAAAACGCTTTGGGGCAGCCGCCCTTTTGCTTCATAGATATCGATCTCTCCGGAGGCTGCCCAAGGGCCGTAGACGCTATCCTCCGGCAGCATCCAGACTGCTGGCCAAAGCCCGTTTCCAACAGAACATCTGGCACGGAACGCGACTCGCCCGTACTGAAAGGAAAATTTCCCATGGGTATCGATTCGGGCTGAGGTATATGGACAGCGGATCCCAAACTGTTCGGGTGCCTCCTCTTGGCGGGCGATGATTTTTAAGGTGCCGTCGCTGACCTCCAGATTATTCGCCGTGTAGTATTGCTGCTCCTGGTTTCCCCAGCCTGGCACAACAGGCTGCCCATCCGAAGATAACTGCCAGTTACCCACCCGACGATTCCAATTATGTTCATTCAGCGAACATCCGGGAAAGGTTTCTTCCCAAATGAGTGTTTCGTACATATGCTGCGAACCTCCTGATATTGCATGTGGAATTAGTGTAAATAATACAAAGGATAATGTCAACCAAATCCAAAAAATTGGGATATAATCCAAAATTGATGCGTTGTTTCTGACTGGCAGCTCTGCTATCATGTAGACAGAAGGAGGGGGAGCAACGTGAATCAGCAAAAAGCAGAGAAGAAAATGTCAAACTCCAGTCGATTCCAGCGAGGGATAAGAAGCCTCTGGAAACAGCGGGAACTGCAGGCGATGGTATGGCCCGGATTGATTTGGATGGCAGTTTTCAGCTATGTTCCGTTGGTGTTCCTGTATATTGCTTTTACGGACTACCGTATCAGCACACCGCTGTTTGAGAACAATTTCGTCGGACTGAAGCACTTTGCGGCGTTTTTATCGGATGACCGCTTTTGGCGCAGTGTGTACAACACGCTGGGAATGAGCGCGTTACGGATCACGCTGGGATTTTGTATTCCGATTTTCTTTGCGCTTATGCTCAATGAGATCAAGAATGCTAAGTTTAAGAGATTGGTTCAAACGCTGTCTTATATGCCGCATTTCATCTCCTGGGCAATTTTCGGCGGTATCCTGCTTACCTGGCTGTCCCAGTCCGGAATTATCAATCAGCTTATGATGGCTTTGGGTCTGCAGGACAAACCGATCCTGTATAACGGCGACCCAAAGAAGTTCTGGTGGATCGCGTTCCTCTCCGATACATTGAAAGAAATGGGATGGAGCGCCATTATTTATCTGGCTGCGATCTCGGGTATTGACCCGGGGCTGTACGAAGCGGCTGAATTGGACGGGGCCGGGCGCTGGAGCAAAATGTGGAATATCACCATTCAGTGTATCCGTCCGACCATTGCGCTGCTGTTCATTCTTGCCGTAAGCGGCTGCCTGACCAGCAATTTTGACCAGATCTTCTTCCTGAGCAATTCTGCCAACATGGCACGCAGCGAGACCATCGATTTGTATATTTACAATATGGGCATTGTGTCCGGTCGGTTCTCTTTTTCGACGGCCGTGCTGTTTTTCCGCAGTATCATTGCCTATGGACTTCTCCGCCTGTGCAATTTCACCTCTGTGAAATTGACAGGAGAGAGTATCATTTAGGAGGGACAAAAAATGCGCAAGAAACTGCATTCTGTTACGGCATTCGATGTTATCCTGGCGATTATCATGGTGCTTATTTGCTTTGCCTGCGTGTACCCGATGTGGTATATTCTGGCGAATTCACTGGCAGCGCCGGAAATTGCGAACCGGGGGCCGGTTGCGTGGTGGCCAAAGGCTTTGAGCCTGGATGCCTATAAGGTTGTCTTTCAGAATGAATACATCCTCAGCGGTTTCAAAATCACAATTCTTCGAACTGTTGTTGCCACATTTACGCACGTCTTTTTCACCTCCATGGTCGCCTACGGAATGTCCCGGAAGGACCTGATCGGGAAAAAGTTCTACTTGAAGATTGCAATGATCACCATGTTTTTTAACGGCGGGCTGATCCCCAACTTTATTCTGATGATCAAGCTCAAGCTGTACAACACTTTCTGGGTGTATATCCTCCCCGGAATGTTTACCTTCTACAACATGGTCATTTTCATGAGCTTCTTCCGTTCTATTCCGGAATCGCTGATAGAGAGTGCCCGGTTGGATGGCGCATCGGAATTCACGGTTTATTGGAAAATTGTCATGCCAAATGCCAAGCCGGTCATTGCAACGATTGGACTGTTTACGGCGGTCTACCACTGGAACGATTATTACCAGGGCGTTGTTTATATTCGGGATAAGACGTTGGAACCGTTGCAGACGATCCTCTACAAGCTTTTGGCGGAAACCAGTATGACGGCGCAGCAGCAGCAGGCAATGCTTGCGCTGGGCGGGACAACGACATCGGCTACCGTAAAGTACGCCGCAATGTTCGTGGGAGCATTGCCGATCCTGTGCCTGTACCCGTTTATCCAGAAGTACCTGGTAAAAGGCGTTATGCTTGGCGCAATCAAAGGGTAACCAAAGCGGCTGGAGCTGCTTAAAATATGAAACAAGGAGTGCGAACAATGAAAAAAATAGTCAGTGTCCTATTGGCGGCAATTATGATCTTCTCACTTGCTGCCTGCGCAAAGGGAGGCGGAACGGAAACCACATCCGCAGCGCCTGCTCAGACAGAGGCCGCAAAGACCGAGAATACGGAAGCGGCAGAAACGACGGCAAGCGCAGATGCCCCCGCTTGGGAAAAGGATACCAGCCCCATCGATATGGAGTGGTTTGTAGGCGCGTCCTGGTATGGCTATACCTGGGGCGACAGCCTGTCCACAAAGCATATCACGGAGAAAACGGGCGTGAACATCAATATTGTTACGCCTACCGGAGATGTGTCTGAGGAGCTGAACCTGATGATGATCAGTGGAACGCTGCCGGATCTGATTTCTCTGGGTTCCTGGGAAACCTGCTACAATACGCTCTATGAGCAGGGTTATACTTACGCGCTGAATGAATTGGCTGACCAGTACGATCCTTACTTCTGGAAGGTCGTGGATGGCAGCGTTGTCGCATGGCATACCAAGTCCGATGGCAACCTCTACTGTGTTCCCAATGATGCCTACGGTGCCGAACAGATGGCCGAAACCGGTATGACGGCGGCTGTTCAGACTTTCCTGGTGCGCAAGGATCTGTATGAAGATATGGGCAGCCCGGATATGTCCACGCCGGAGGGCTTCCTGAATACGCTTCGGACGCTGAAGAATGAGTACGCAACCTATAAGGGTGTGGATATTACCCCCTTCTATGCACAGGGCGGTAGCGGCTACGGTCTGACCAGCTACTTGCAGAACTTCCTGGCTGTTCCCTATGAGGAAGACGGCAAGATCTATGACCGGATCTCTAACCCGGACTACATCGAGTGGCTGAAAACCTTCCGGCAGGCTTATCAGGAAGGCCTGATCGGGATTGATTACCTGGTTGACTCTGACGATCAGGTTACGGAAAAGAGCAACAACGGCGCTTACTTCTGCATGTTGCGTGAGTGGAGCGGAATGCAGGAAGCGAATGCAATCCTGGCCTCCAGCGAAAATCCGGACAGCTACTATATTGCAATCGATGGCCCCGCAAATTCTAACGGCGATGCTCCTCTGATTTTCCCGGGCTCTCTGGATGGCTGGATGAGCACCTTCATCAGCAAGGACTGCAAGGACCCCGCCAGAGCAATCGCTTTCCTGACCTATATGCTCAGTGAGGAGGGTCAGAAGGATATTTTCCTGGGAGTTGAGGGTGAAACCTACGAAGTTGTAGACGGCAAGCCCCAGCTGACGGATGAAATGATCGAGCTGATGAACAGTGACCCCAATACCTTTGCTACGCAGTATGGCCTGGTAGATACCTACTGGATGCTCCGCAATAGCGTCATTGTGGACCAGTGGCGTCCGGCAAGTCCCTACTACATCACGGCAATGAGCGATTGGGCAGACAAGAACGCATTTGTGAACGGCGGTATTTATAACAATCTGGAGCCGACTGGTGACAGCGAAGAGGCCATTGCGGCGACCAGAATCAATCAGCGCTGGCAGGAGGTAGTTCCTGAACTGATCACGGCTGCAAGTGACGAGGAGTTTGACAAGATTCTGTCTGACTTCCTGGCAGCACGGGACAGCTATGGCTACGAAAAGGTTGTCAGCTATGAGCAGAACCTGCTGGATGTGCGGAAGGCGCTCTTTCAGTAAGTAGAATTTTGGGCGGTGGGCACTTGCCCACCGCCTTTCCCTTGTCGAAACAAGTGTCAACATGCTATAATGATTTACGCAGGAGGTGTTGTATCGTGCCCAAAAAGAGTATGCTTCCAGGGAAAACCAGATTGGCAGCGAAAATCATTAAAATGTTGTCGCTAATATGGATCATTCCATGCGTAATCATTGCCGCACTGTGGATCAAGGGTAGGATCGAGTTTGTCTATGACAGCTTTGAAAAGGATTCTGCCGCAGCGCTCCAGAATTTGCGCATAGAGACAGCGTCCAATGCGGCCAGAATTGATACTAGCGCGTCTTCAGCGCTCAGCCAGAGGGAATTTGTTCGCTTTTGTACGTCCGATATGGATGCGGATGGTTTGCAGCTGGTAAAGTTTTCTCAAAACGAACTCAAGACGATCCGGAGCATTTTTCAGAGCAATGACATCATTGAAGAGGCAAGTTTTTTCTTTGATAATCCGCAGATTCACGAAATCTGGCCGACAATTTATAGACTGGACAGGCTGAAAAATACGCCTTTTGATGAGATCATCCCCTCCGGACAAAGTGCCGTATACGCTGTAGAGGATGGAGAGGTATACGGGTGCTATCGTATTTACCTGGACATTACCCCTGTGGGGTTGCTGCGGCTTCGCTTGGATTCAGACAAATTCTTTTCAGGCTTCTCGAATGCAAATGCTGCATCCTGTTTGCTTGCGGCGAATGGAGAGCTGTTTTCAAATGAAGAGAATCTGTTTTCAGCGGAAGAGTTGCAGGCGGTGCTGACGGATTCGCCGGATACGCCCTCCAGATCAACCTATCAGGCCGTATTGGAAAAGGACGGAAGAAGCTACCTGGTACGTTACAGCTGGTTGGAGCTGCTGAACGCGTGGGCAGTTGTTTATGAGGATCAGGCGGATTTGCTGCAGCCCGTATATCAAATGGGGGCAAGCGTGCTGGCGGTTATGCTGCTGGGAATGTGCGTGATTTGGGTCCTGGTTCAATACGTCTGCCAGTCGATGCTGAAACGGCTTGCGCTATTGGAGAAGAAAATGCTGGCGGTGCAGTCCGGTAATTTGGATATTCGGATTCCCGAAAGAGAAAACGGCGGGGATGAACTGGATACGCTCAGCAAAAGCTTTAACGGTATGCTGGACCGAATGCAGCAGCTGGTGGATGAGAATATTCAGCGTGGACTTGCGGTAAAGCAGGCGGAGTTGGACGCATTGCAGAGCCAGATCAACAGCCATTTCCTATATAACGCACTGGAGAGCATCCGTATGCTGTCAGAAGTACATGGGGATACGGAGGTTGCGGAAACCGTTTTTTCTCTGGGGAGCCTGATGCGGTATCATATGAAGTGGAAAACAAAAACCGTCACGCTTTCCGAAGAACTGGACTGTATTGATCGCTACATCTTCTTCATGTCCGCGTCAAATGGCACAGAAATCCGCCTGGAATCTACGCTTCCGCGGGAAGTTTTGTATACAGAAATTCCCAAACTGAGTATCCAGCCACTGGTGGAAAATGCAATCGTTCATGGAATGCCGGCGGACAGCAGGCGTATTGTCATCACATTGAAATGCCGCCAGGAGGATGGCCTACTGATTTTGTCCGTTACGGACAACGGTATCGGAATTGCCCCGGAGCGGCTTCATGAGATTCAGTGTGCTCTGAATGGAAGCGGGACTGGGAATATCCGCTCCGGAAAGAACGGCATTGGGGTTGTGAATGTGCATCAGCGAATCCAGCTGATGTACGGCGAAGCCTGTGGGCTGCGGTTTATCAGCTGTGAAGGCCTGGGAACGAGCGTCGAAGTTCGGATACCGGCACGGCAGGATGCTCTGGGAGGATGGTAGCATGAAAATTTTGCTTGCGGATGATACGGAGCTGATTCGGGAAGGACTGAAGAGTATGCTGCTTCAGCTGCCGAATCCGGCAATATGCCCGGAGATCCGAACGGCATGCAACGGTGCGGAGGCGCTGAGTCTTATGCGGGAGCATCCTGTGGACCTTCTGATCACGGATATCCGGATGCCTGATGTGGATGGAATCGAATTGATGAGGCAATGCCGGTCGCAGTGGGCCAATACATCCATTGTCGTAATCTCTGGATATGACGACTTCAAGTATGCCCAGCAGGCGATAGAATACGGCGCAAGCGCCTACCTTTTGAAGCCGGTGGATAAGCAGGAGCTGTACCGGGTTGTGGAGAAGGCCTGGCAGTCTGCCAACGCAAGGCGGGCGACCATTGTGAATACCTCGTACTCTCTGTTTGTGAATTACTTGCGGGGAGAATCGTCAAACGCGGGAATATTGGAGCAGATGAAGCGAACGTATCCGTTCCTGTCCGGGGCGTGTGCGCTGATGTTGATTGGCTTCCCGGGAACCGGATATATTGGGGAAGAGCAAAATCGGAATGCGTCGCTTCTGTGCAATAGGCTGGGAAGACCATTCCTTTGTATGGAGGACAGGTCAGAAATAATCGTTTTGGCACCGTATCCTGTGGATATTCGGAAGTATTATCCGAATTTGGAGCAGGATTTTCACGGAATATGTATTGCGTATACAATGGTAGGCAGAGAAGCGGATGCGTTCAAAACGGCGTATCAGCAGGTGCGGAATGTCTATGTTCACAGGCTGCTTTACCCCGGGAAGAGCGTACTCTGCCAGGAAGATATTGCGGGAATGCGAACCGATTTTACGGTTCCGCACCGGAAGATCGAACAGATGACGGAGCTGACGGGAACGGCGGCGGATGAGGCGTTGACAAGGCGGCTGTCGGAGCTGTTTGACCGTCAGAAGCTGGTACAATACAGTATTGGCTATACGCTTGCGCTCTGCGACACCGTCTATAGGGCAATGCGCCAGACGGCGCTCTCCATTCCGGGCGGCGAAGCAGTGGACTTGGAACGGGTAAAGTCACCGCTTACATTCGCAACCATGCGGGAATATCTCGTAAATGTAAATGAGCGTTTATTGTCCCTGAATCAATTGGCACACACCTATATGCAGAGCCGAAATGATACATATGTCATGGAGCTGGCAATTCAATATATCCGGAGAAACTATCCGAAGCCTATTACATTAGCAATGGTTTCCAATGAGGTTTCCCTGAATTATGCATATTTCTCTACCATGTTCAGCAAATACACAGGAAAAACGTTCTCTGAGTATTTGCGGAATACGCGGATGGAGAAGGCCAAAGAGCTGCTTCGTCAACCGGACATCTCAATTGCCGAGGTGGCCGCACAGGTTGGATATGAAAACTATAAGAGCTTTTATCGGGCGTTCAAGGACGCGGTAGGTACAACACCTGTGGAATACCAGCAAAAGAAATACAGGATCCACAGAGAAGATGAAAAACAGTAGCCAGTAAGGGGTGTATGGAATGGGAAGCGGATTTCTGGACGATATGGGGTCCTTTCGGATAGAGCATGGGGAGAAAAACAGGCTGAATTATTTTCCCCTTGCCGCAGAAAACGGCGTTATGGCAAGCATAACGCCGGAATTAAAGGGTGACTTGAAGCGGGACCAAAACAGTTATGTGCTGCCGCCGGCCAGTGAAGAGGATCTGCGTTCCGGCATGGCGGGGAGAAATTTTTGGTGCAGATTTGAAAACGGCGAATTGTGGTCGGCAGCAGGAATGAGCGCCGTGCAGATCGCGGAGGAATTTACGCCCGCGGAAGAGAAGTGCATAGTGGAAGCAGGACTGCTGTGGCATAGGACTGTGCGGGAAAACCGGACGCGTCAATTGCGGGCAGCTGTGACCAGCTGGGTCCCCAGCGCAAACGGAACGGTGGAGATCATGCAGGTAATGTTGGAGAATTGCGGCGAAGAAACCCTCCGCCTGACACCGACAGCTGCAATCCCACTCTATGGGCGCAGTGCGGATAATCTGAGGGATCACCGCCATGTGACCTCTCTGCTGAATCGAGCGGAAAGCCGGAAGGAAGGCGTAATCCTCACACCGACCTATTCCTTCGATGAGCGTGGGCACACACCCAATCAGCGAAGCTATTTTGTATTTGGCATAACGGAAGACGGGAAATCTGCGGAAGCGGTCTGTGCGAACCTGGATCGTTACACAGGCGAAGGAAGCCTGATCATGCCGGAGTGGGTTGCCAAAGAGCTGCCAGGTGATTCCCTTGGTGGTGAAACGGCAGGAAAAGAAACAATTGGTGCGCTGCGTTTCCCGGAGACGGAGTTATGCCCGGGAGAAAAGCGGGAATACGATATTCTTGTGGGTACAGCGGAAGATAAGGCAGCTGCGGAGCAAATTGCCGCCGTCTGGCTTTCCCCGTACAGAATCCGGATTTCCCTGGAAGAGACAAAGCTCTGGTGGGATCAGGTGAATCCAATCCGCACCCATACGGGTGATTCAGACTTTGACAATATTCTGCGCTGGATCGGAATTCAGCCAACGCTGCGTAGAATTTATGGCTGCTCGTTCCTGCCTCATCACGATTACGGAAAGGGCGGACGAGGCTGGCGTGACTTGTGGCAGGATTCTCTGGGACTGCTTTTGAGCGAGCCTGAGACAGTGGCGGATGACCTGGTCGCCTATTTTGGCGGAGTCCGTTTGGACGGGACGAATGCCACCATCATTGGAAATCGTCCGGGAGAATTCAAGGCGGATCGCAATGGAATTCAGCGAGTCTGGATGGATCACGGTTACTGGCCGGTACTGACTATCTGGCAATACATCCAACAAACAGGCGATATTGAGATCCTTCTGAGAGTGGCACCTTTTTTTCAGGATGGTCTCGGAATGCGGGGGACCCAGAGAGATGCCATCCAGGCAAAAAGAAGCTGCACAGGAACTGTTGCAGAGCATATGCTGTTGGAACAGCTGACCGCATTCTGCGAAGCGGGAGAACATGGTCTGCTTCGGCTTCGGGATGCGGATTGGAACGACGCTTTGGATATGGCACCTCAACGCGGGGAGAGCGGTGCGTTTACATCCGCTTATGCCGGAAGTATGGAGCTGTTGGCGAAAATGCTGGAAACTTTACGGCAGACCGGAAAATGCAGCAGTATTGACCTGCCAAAGCGTTTTGAAATCCTGCTGGGGGAAGAGGACAATTGGGCTTCCATCGCATCGCGTAGGGAGAAGCTGAATCGGTTCTGCGCGCAGTGTATCCAAATTCCTGATGATGACCGGATTCAGATCCCGTTGGACAAAATTGTACGGCATTTGGACTTGTGTGCGGACACGCTGAAAGCAATCATACGGGAAAGGGCATGGATTCAGACGGAGCAGGACGGATGGTTCAACAGCTACTATGATAATTACGGTACTCCACTGGAATGCGGGACGCCGGGGCAAGAACGTATGATGCTGACGGGACAGGTATTTACAATCCTGGGCGGGGTAGCAACGAAATCGGAGATCCCTCAAATCTATCATGCGGCCAGGCGGCTACTGTATGCGCGGCAGGCAGGCGGATTCAGACTGAATACGCGGCTAAATCCAGAAGATTTCCAAATTGGCAGAATGCTGGCCTTTGCCTACGGGCATAAGGAAAACGGCGCGGTGTTCAGCCATATGAGTGTCATGTTTGCATATGCGCTGTACAGCCGGGGGTATGCCAGAGAGGGCTTTTCGGCCATAGAGCCAATTTGGAGACTTGCGCTGGATTCTGAAAAGAGCAGAATCTATCCGGGGATCCCGGAATACTTTGCCCCGGATGGCCGGGGTATGTACCCGTATCTGACGGGTTCCGCAGCCTGGATGATGCTGTGCGTGGTGCAGGAAATGTTTGGCATCCGCGGGGAAAATGGAGCGCTGTGTCTGCGGCCTCAGCTGCTGCCGGAACAGTTTGACGTGCGGAATCGAACCAGCATTATTTTGAAGTTTGGCGGAAAGGCATTCAAGATTGTATACACATTGTTGGAACGCCTGGAGCCTTCCGAATATACAATTGTGAAGGCAGAGCTGGACAATATGCCAATAGCGGATGGACGTATCCTGCCTTCTGAAATGGGAGCATTGGACAAAGAGAAAATACATATTGTGGAAGCTTGGCTCGGGAGAAAAGTACAATGATCGATATCATAAAAGACTATGACAGTCAACCGGCATTTGCCGATTTTTTACCAGGAATTGCGGGGGAGAATGGTATCCCCGCATGGTGCTTTTTCGTAAATCGGGGGCAAGGCGTTGCGAGTTTTGGCACGCAGGATAAGGATCACCCGATCATGGAATTTCGGCCGGCGCACACAGCGTGGCAGGATGTCCAGACGAAGGGCTTCCGTACTTTCTTGAAGTACCATGGGCATGTGTCGGAGTTGTTTGTGAATGCACGGGACAAACAGATGCTGCTTGGGGCAAACAGCTTGACTCTTCAGTGCCGGGAAACAGATGCCCCGGTTCGTGCCCAGGTCCAGTATTTTATTTTACCGAATGCGTGCGTTGGAGCGCTGGCAAGGACGCTGACAATTGAAAATACTGGCAACGGCGTATTGGACTTGGAGGTACTGGATGGACTTCCGGCAATTGTTCCCCATGGGATCGGAGACTGGCATTTGAAATGCATGACCCAGACCGCAAGGGCCTGGATGGAAACGGTAGGAGGCAAAACAGGCGTCCCCCGATACAGGGTACGGGCAAGCCTGGAGGATAGTGCCCGGGTCGAGCCGATCACCGGTTTTGCGTTTGGATTTTCTTGTGTGGAGGAAGGAAAACGACTGCCTGTCCTGTGGGACCCGGAAGCCGTTTTTGGACAGGATACTTCCTTTGTCCATCCGCATGGATTTGCGCGGATGGATTTGCCGGAGTTGATTTCGGCACACCAGCGCTGCCAAAATCTGTTCCCGTGTTTCTTTTCAGGTGCGCGGCTCCGACTGAATCCGGGAGAGAAGAAAACGGTTTATACACTGCTGGGGCACGGAAAAACCGGCAGCGGCTGCGGGAAACTGCTGGAAGAGGCGGTATCGCCCGAATGGTTTGCAAGAAAGCTTGCGGAAGCGGAAACAATGGTGGATACACTGTGTGCGCCAATTGCATGCGACACGGCAGATCCCCGATTTGATGAGTACTGCAAGAGGACGTATTTGGATAATTTCCTGCGCGGCGGCAAGCCGGTACGCCTGGCTGGACATACCTTTCACCTGTATAGCCGTAAGCATGGGGATCTGGAACGGGATTACAATTACTTCTCTCTGACACAGGAGCCGCTCTCTCAGGGAAACGGGAATTTCCGGGACGTGTGGCAAAACAGACGATGTGATGTATCGTTTGCGCCTTTCGTAGGCGGAAAAAATGTTGCCGACTTCTATTCCCTGATCCAGCCGGACGGATATAACCCCCTGGTCATCAAACCGGATCTGGTACAGAGTGCCAGTGGAGAGACAATGACACCGGGGCAGTATGTGCTGCGCTATGGGAGACAGGAGGGAATGGCCCGCATAGCGCAAGGAACGGTAAAAGCAGATGCGGACTTCGGAGAGGGATATTGGACAGACCATTGGAGCTATGGCCTGGATCTGATTGAAGACTTCCTGCGTATCTGGCCGGAACGGGAGCAGGAACTGATGCAAATGGAACTGCCCTGGTACCGGCCGCAGGCGCAAATACTGCCCAGAGAAAAACGCTATAGTGTGTCGGGTGGAGAACTGCGGCAGTACCACTTTTTGGAAGAGACACCGGGCGAAAAATGGTGTAGGGATGGGGCCGAGAATCTGGTAAAAGCCACTTTGCTGGAAAAGCTGGTCTGTATGTGCGCAATGAAATTTGCGGCGTTGGATGCCTGGGGATGCGGCATTGAAATGGAAGGCGGAAGACCCGGCTGGTATGACGCGCTGAACGGATTGCCCGCACTGTTTGGTTCCAGTGTTACGGATGCCATGGAGCTGCTGCGGCATTTGCGGTTTCTGAAAGCTTCTCTTCGGCGCTATGGAGGAAAGGTTTCTTTGCCGGAACCCCATTACATGTTACTGATGCGCCTAAAGCAGAGCGTCGAGGATATTCCGGAGTATACGGGAAATACGGTGCTGGTTGATTTTTGGAACAGCAGCAAATCCGCGCTGGAGCACTGCCGGGAAGAAGTCTATACGCAGGGAGCATGGGACTATGCAGATTGCCAGGCGGAACAGCTGGCTGAAATGCTGGACGCATGGGCAAATTTCCTTGGTCAACGGCTTGCTCTGTGCCGCGGAGAAAACGGGTTGATGCCGACCTATTGCCGATACCGTGTGAAAATGGAGCAAGGAACGCCTTCGTTTGAAAAGTGTGATATGCCGTTGTTCCTGGAATCCAGTGTGCGGGATATGCGCCTATGTGAAAGCAAGCAAAAACGCAAAGAACTGTTTGAGGCAGTACACCGGAGCGAACTGTTTGACGGCAAGCTTGGGATGTACCGCGTCAATCAGGCACTGGATATATCCGAGCTGGAGCTGGGGCGTGCGGCTGCGTTTACACCGGGATGGCTGGAAAATGGTTCCATCTGGCTGCACATGGAATATAAATATTTGTTGGAATTGCTGCGCGGCGGATTGTATGAACAGTTTTCGGAAACAATGCGGCAGGCTGCGATTCCGTTCCTAGATCCGGCTGTTTACGGAAGAAGTACATTGGAAAACAGCTCCTTCCTGGTGAGCAGTGTGAACCCGGAGGAGGCGCTTCACGGACGTGGATATGTGGCGCGGCTAAGCGGTTCTACGGCGGAATTTATGAGCATATGGCAAATCATGATGTTCGGCCGAAAACCGTTCCTGCGTACAGAAAGCGGCGTGCAAATAAATCTGCAGCCTTGCATTCCGGCGTATCTGATAGATGAAGAGCGCACAATCCGGGCGGCATTCATGGAAAACAGCACCGTGATCTACCACTTTGCGGAGTGCCGAGATTATTTCCCAGGAAGCTACAGTATTCGTATTCGATCTATGGTGGATGTAGATGCAATTCGTCAAGGTGCGGCTACTGAAACAGTGGCGGATATTTTCTGATCTACAGGGCTTCTGTAAATGAAAATACCGAAAAAAGCCTTGGGAACCGTGCGTATTATCCTGTAGTTCAAACAGGCTGCTTTGAGTTGCGGGGAGATTTAAGACTCGCTAATGAAAGAACGCCCATTTCTGCATGAGCTGTAGCTTCATAGCAGAAATGGGCGTTTTTAGGCTAGGTTTCCGTGCTTGCGAGGCTCGTCAGAGCTACCCCAAGCAGGTGTATACCTCCAAATCAGGATAAGAGCAAATAAAGTATTTGACAAAGTAAATAATTTATGTAAATATATTAACAGAAATGGAGGTATTTATGGCTACTATAAAGGAAATCGCGGAAATTGTCGGTGTATCCAGTGCTGCTGTATCCAGAGTGCTGAACTATGACGAAGGGATTTCTGTCAGTGCGGAAACGCGGGCGGCAATTTTTGCCGCGGCTGAAAAAGTGGGATATAAAAAGAGAATCATTTTTCCCAAAATAGAAAATGTCGCGCTTCTGTACTTCACAGAAGCGGAAGATGAGCTGGAGGATATATTCTACCAGAATGTTAAGGATGAGCTCCTGAAGCAAGCCCGAAAAATGAATATCCACCTTACGGTATATAGTAAAAAGGATGGGATGAACGCCATACCAAAGGATCTGAACGCATTTGTTGCGGTGGGTTGGCTGAACAGGAAGGAAATCAACAGGCTGTACAGAATATGCAAGAGAGGCGTGTTTATAGGAACTTCTCCGGACGAGAAGCTGTTTGATGCGGTAAGACCCAATATGGATTCTTTTGTAACTCAAATCGTAGACTACTTTATGGAGAAGGGACACCGCACAATAGGCTTCATTGGCGGCCCCGACAGAAACATCGATACTGGGTTGCCTTCTATGGATATCCGCGAATGGTCCTTCCGGCAAAGCGTCAGCTATTATAATTGCCTGAATGAAGATTATATTCTGATATCCGACAAATTTACGGTAGAGGAAGGCTATCGTTTGGGCAAAGAGCTTCTGACCAAGAAGACGATTCCTACATCGCTTTGTGTTGCAAGCGATACTCTGGCCGTAGGCGTCCTTCAGGCATTGAATGAGGCGGGCGTTCAGGTACCGGAACAAGTGGCGGTATTCAGCATTAACGATGTAAGTATCGCAAAGTATCTGTCACCGCCGCTGACCACAATTCACATTGACATTCCTATCATTTGCGAAACCGCATTGGATCTGCTGCGGAACAGAGTTCTGAGCGGAGGAAAAATAACGAAGTCTATTTTCGTAAATGGAACGCCTGTGTTCCGGAAAAGCTGCTGATATAACAGGATAGCAGGAGATGCGTTTATTGCATCTCCTTTTCCGTTTTGCACAAATTACAGTTTTGTTTATGTTGTAAATCGCTGAATTTTATCGTGGTCGCTGCGGCTGTATTGACAAGACGAGTTATGAGTGATATATTCTGAATAGTAAATAATTTACCTACAATAAGATAAATTATTTAACTATCATCAACAAAGGAGAATATGTCATGAAAAAGAAGCTGTTGTCTATTTTAGTTATCCTGTGCATGATCCTGTCTCTTGCTGCCTGTGGCAGCGCCCCCAAAGCGGAACCGGATGAAAATGGAAACTATGTCGTGAATGGAAGTTTTGAGGAAGCGGATTTCACAGGGTGGGCTGTTACCAATATCGACGATTCCACTGAGGAACTGGATATCTATACCCGTGAAACGGATTGCTGCGACGGTGTTCAGTCTCTGCACTTCTATTCAGGCTCCAGCAATGTTAACTTTACTGCGGAACAGACCATTTCCGGTCTGGAAAAAGGAAGCTACAAGCTGACCGGTTATATTCAGGGCGAGGCCGCAGGGGACGAGAACGCAGAGGTCTTCTTCTACGCGGTGATCAACGGCAAGACATACAAGGCTGACGCGGAATTGAACGGTTACGTTAATTGGTATGCCGCGGAACTGGGCAATCTGGATGTTGCGAATGGAGAAATTACCATTGGCGTGAGTGTAACCACTGCTCCCGGCGGTTGGGGTACGATCGATAACATCACTTTGGTCAAGGAGTGATCTATGGGCTTTGTCAAAGGTATGGATGTATCCATGGCAAAGGCGCTGGAGGCACATGGTGCATCCTACAATTTGGATGGGAAGCAGGATGATCTGTTCCGCATCCTGAAAAAATGCGGAACAGACATGATACGCCTCAGGCTCTGGCCGGATCCCTATGATGCGTCCGGAGCCCCTTATGGCGGCGGAAATAATGATTTGCAGACTACAGTGGAGCTGGCACAGCGGGCAAAGAGCAGCGGGATGGAAGTGCTTCTGGACTTTCAGTACAGCGATTTCTGGGCAGACCCCGCAAAGCAGATCAAGCCAAAGGCATGGAAATCTCTCGCCGGAAAAGAGCTTGAGACAGCGGTATATCTGCATACCCGTGAGGCACTCAAGTATCTGAAAAACCGCGGAATCATTCCCGCAATGGTTCAGGTCGGAAACGAGATCACAAACGGTTTTCTATGGCCGGATGGACATGTCAAAAACTTAGCGGCAATGGCAGGCCTTTTACAAGCCGGAATTCGCGCAGTGAAAGAAGAATGTCCTGAAGCGAGAATTGTGCTGCATCTGGATTTCGGAACAGACGCCGGACTGTATGAACGGTGGTTTGACGCTATTGAGCCTTTTGATATCGATTATGATATTATCGGTATGTCTTACTATCCGCACTGGAACGGAAGACTCAACCTTCTTCTTGACAATATGAATCGGGTAAGTCAAAAATATGGTAAGGATGTCATGATCGCCGAAACCTCCATTGGGTACACAACGGACACACTTGGCTGTACGGGGCTCGTATTCACACAGGAGCTTGAAAAAAACACCGGATATCCTGCGACGGAAGCGGGTCAGATGCAATTTCTCAGCGACTTGTTTGAAATAGTCCGGAGCGTGTCCGGGGGACACGGAATAGGGGTGTTTTACTGGGAACCTGCATGGCTGCCCATCCCGACCTGTACCTGGGCAAATGCAAATGGCCGCGCCTATATGAACGATCAGGTTGAGGCGGGGAATTCGATGGCAAATCAAGCACTTTTTGATCGGGACGGGAATGCGAATGCGGCATTGCTGAACTTAAAACAAATGTAGGAGGGAAAGGAATGAAAAGGACAATAGCGTCTGTTCTGACGGCTCTGGTCATGGCGCTGGCGTTATCCGGATGCGGTTCCTCCAAAGAACCGGATACGAAATTGACCATCTGGACCAACATGAGTGTAGAGGCAGAAACAATTCAGGCCTATGCGGACGAGTGGGGGACTGCCAATGGATATCAGGTGGAAGTGATTCATCAGTCTCCGTCTGTCCAGAAATTTGCGCAGGCGATCAAGAGCGAAGATGGTCCCGATGCGGTTGTGGGAATCCCCAATGACCAGCTTGCCGATTATGTCAATGCGGGTCTGGCGGCAGAAGTTCCCGCAGACCTTTACGCGGATGAAGATTTTGCTGATGCGGCAATTCAGGCGTGCTGCGTCAGCGGTGTCCGCTATGCCGCGCCGCTTTCCGTTGAAACGACCGCCCTCTTCTACAATACCGATCTGGTAGATCAGGTGCCGGCAACGTGGGAAGAGCTGGTTGCAGGTGCGGCGGAGATTGGCGGAGTTCAGTTCGATGCTACCAGCATTTACTATGATCTCGGATTTGTACGGGCATGCGGCGGCTATATTTTCAAGTACGAAAATGGTTCCTATGACGTTACGGACATTGGTCTGGCAAACGAAGGCGCCGTTCAGGCGTATGAATTTATAAATGCGCTCTGTAATGAATATGGCCTTGTATCCGCGGATGTTACCGCAGACATTGCCAGAAGTAATTTCCAGAACGGTCAGACTGCTTATTATATTGGCGGCCCTTGGGATATCGACGGATTTACCTCCGCAGGAACGCCCTTTGCTGTTACACAGATGCCCACCTTTCATGGTCAGCCGTTTATTACGCCTGTGGGAACGCAGGTTTGCTTTGTGAGCAGCGAAAGCGACAGCCAGGAGAAGGCATGGGAATTTATCATGTACCTGATTGACCATGGCGCAATCGGAATGTATGAGTCCGGAGACCGGATTCCCGCAAAACTGACAGATCAGGCGGAGGAAACCATCCAGAGCAACGCCTATTCCAAGGCGTTTGTTGCGCAGATACAGAATGGTGAACCAATGCCTACTGTGTCCGAAATGGGTCAGCTATGGTCTATTCACACCAACAACATCCGCTCAATGTGGACTGGGGAACTGTCTCCTGAGGCTGCTGCCGAAAATATGGTAAAGCAGCTGAAGGAAGCTGTTGACCTGATGAACTCCGGAAAGTAGTGATACCATGAGGGGAAAAGACAACACAAAAGCAATTCCATACCTGTTACCGGCTCTGGTTTCCATTCTGATCGTGACCTGCATTCCGATCATTTATACGATCGTAATTTCTTTTACCAATTACAACATGTATCACCTGAACGATTTTACGTTCATTGCGTTTCAGAATTACCTCACGGTCTTTTCCGGAAGCCTGAAGGATGTCTTTTTCCCGGTGCTGGGATGGACGGTGTGTTTTGCTGTGCTCAGTACACTGGGGTCCTATACTATGGGACTCGGTCTTGCGATTCTTTTGAATAATCCAAAAATGAAGGAATCAAAGGTCTACAAAACCATCCTGATCGTTCCATGGGCGCTTCCCTCTACCATTGCGATTCTGGCATGGCAGGGGCTTTTGAACGAGCAGTATGGCGGTATCAATAATCTGCTTCATGCGCTCGGTATTACAGCCAATATCCCATGGATGACGGACGCACTCTGGGCACGGATCGGCATCATCATTGTGAATGTCTGGCTCGGGTTTCCTTATATGATGAATGTTTGCCTCGGCGGACTTCAGGCGATCTCGAATGACTACTATGAGGCAGCCAAAATTGATGGTGCATCCAGATTCCAGTGTTTCAGAACGATCACACTCCCGCTGGTGACCAAGCTGTCGATCCCATTGGTCATCTCAACGTTTGCTGCTAATTTTAATAACTTTGGAAATATCTACATGATCACGCAGGGCGGTCCGGCACGTGTGGACAATCAGTTTGCGGGTTATACGGATATATTGGCAAGCACAACGTACAAGATGACGACCTGGTCAAACCGATATGAACTGTCCGCAACCTTCAGCGTGCTGATATTCCTCATTGTGGGAACATTTACGCTGGTCAATATGCACATGTCGGGTGCATTCAAGGAGGTTGACTGATATGAATAGAAAAATGTCACCTCACGAAACAAGAAAGCTGTGGATGGGCAGGGTGGTGATTTGGGTCACCATTATAATTGTTCTGTTCCCGGTTCTGTGGATCGTCATGTCCTCCTTTTCAGCGGGAGACAGTTTCTTCCTGTCATCGTTGTTTCCCAAGAAATTCAGTATTGAACATTATACCAGCCTTTTTCAGGAAACGAATTTCATGCTCTGGACGTGGAATTCTGTGAAGCTGTGCCTGATCGTGGCGGCGATCCAGCTGGCTATGACGTCTCTTGCGGCATATGCTTTCTCGCGGCTTCGCTTCACGGGAAGAAAGTACGGGCTGATGTCCCTGCTTGTTCTTCAGGTTTTTCCGAGCAGCATGGCTGTGGCCGGCTATTACATTCTCATATACGAATTTGGATTGGTGGACAGCAATGCGGCGCTTATTTTTGTGCTTGCCGGAGGAAGTGCATATAATATCTGGCTGCTGAAGTCCTACATAGATGGCTTGCCGAAGGAACTTGACGAGGCGGCCATGGTAGATGGCGCAACGCATTTTCAGGTGTTTCGGAAAATCATTCTGCCGTTGGCAGCGCCGCAGCTGGCAGTTATTTTCCTGTTCTCCTTTATCGCAACTTACAGCGAGTATGTGATAACGTCGATCTTTCTGCAGACTCCGGGCAAGATGACCCTCGCACTGGGACTCCAGACGTTTATCAGTGACCAGTTTGCCGCACATTGGACCACGTTTTCTGCTGCGGCGGTTCTGTCGTCTATCCCCATAATGATCGTCTTCATGTGCTTACAGAAATATATCCAGAGTGGACTTGTTTCCGGAGGCGTCAAAGGATGATAAGTAGACAAACCAACTATTTGAAAGGGGCTATTACGAAAATGAAGAGATTATTCGCATCTGTAATTTCATGTGTTCTGATTCTTTCCCTGATCTGCTCTGGCTTGACGGTGTTTGCGACCACAATTACGGGAGCAGTTGACACTGATAACTTTGTCCGAGGCGTAGATGTATCCACTCTCGATATGCTGGAAGACCTTGGCGCACGTTTTTATCAAAATAACGTAGAGAGCGATGCCCTCACGATTTTGAAAAATAATGGCGCTAACTATGTGCGGCTGAAATTATGGGTAGATCCATACGACGAAAACGGAAATCCTTATGGTGGTGGTAATAATGATTATGCAACCACTTTGGCGCTGGCAAGGCGGGCAAAAAACCTCGGAATGGGAGTGTTGATTGATTTCCACCTGAGTGACTTCTGGACAGACCCTGCCAACCAGATTAAACCCAAGGCATGGAAAGATCTGTCTTACTCCGAACTGAAGACTACATTGTACAACTACATGAAAGACACGCTGAACAACTTTGCGGCGGCAGGCATTGTTCCTGAAATGGTTCAGGTTGGCAATGAGATATCCACGGGCATACTTCATGATGATGGCAAGGTTGGCAACGGAAATGAGGATTTTTCCAATCTTGCCGGACTCCTGGAATCTGCGATTGCTGGTGTTAGAGCATCCTCTGCATCCAATACCAAAATCATCCTGCATTTGGATATGGGAGGTCAGAACTCTCTCTATACATGGTTCTTTGGCGGATTGCTGACGGCCTCCCCCAATCTGGACTTTGATGTGTTTGGCCTTTCCTATTATCCGATGTGGCACGGGACCATGGAGGGCTTGCAGTATAACATAAACTACTTGGCTTCCACTTATGGCAAAGAGGTATGTATTGTTGAAACTGCATATGCATGGACAACAGAAGATGGTGATGGTGTCGGCAATGTATTTATCAGTGGAGATGAAGAAGTCGGTGGATATCCTGCAACGGTTGAAGGACAATTTGCTTTCATGAACGATCTGGAATCCGTCATTCTTAATGTTCCTAATGATAAGGGGCTTGGTTATTTTTACTGGGAACCCGAATGGCTGCCGGTAGAGAATGGAACTTATGCAACGGATGCAGGCGTTGCATACAAGAATGATACCTACACCCCATGTAATACCTGGGACAATATGACGTTGTTCGATTTTAATGGCAGTGCATTGTCTTCTATCAAGGTGCTGAATCAACCTGCGGAGAATCTGCTATCGAATATCAGTTTTGAAAATGATGGCGTTACAACCACTCCCGCCGACTGGAATGTATGGCTTAGCGACTCCTCAGATACGGGGACTGTAAAGACGGAATATGGTTATGCATATGATGGTGATTATAAGCTGACATTCTGGGATGATTCTGCCTACTCCTGCTCTGTATATAAGACATTTACAAATCTTCCCAACGGTACGTATCAATTCTCAATTTGGGCAAAGACCAATGGGGATCAGGATGTGCTTCAGTTGTATGCGAAGAATTATGGAGGGGATGAACTGACCACTACTATTACTACAAGTGATATTAACTGGAACATCTTTACCATCGATGAAATAGTTGTTACCAACAACACTTTGGAAACCGGAGTCTATACTGTTGCCGGTGCTGATGATTGGTGTAACCTCGATATGGCTATTCTGAGAAAAGTTGAGTAACAGAGAGCAGTCATTTCTCCAATTAAGCCGGAAATTCTGTAAAATGCAATATGAACGTGGAACAGGGCGCAGGGAGAAATCTATGATGAAAGGATCAGCTATATGTCGACGTTTGTTATAAATATCATCCACCGGCCTGAAATGGTGCCCGAGTACGCCGAGAAGGTCACGGGACACGGTCAGGCGGAAAATATCGGCCGTAAGGCGCTGCTGACCGAAAGTCTGGATATCTTCAAGCTCCAGCAGCAGTGCGCCCATGAAAACGGTCTGAAAACCACCATCCAGATGACCTACGCCAGCCTGTTCAATGACGAGGCCGTGGCTCTGGCCAAGGAGCATCACGCGGTCTATGGCGACGAGATCGCCCTGAGCCTGCTGGGACTGCCCTGCGAGCAGTTCCGGGAAAAATACAAAACGAAGGATTTCTGCATCTGGATGTTCTCCATGGAGGACAAGAAAGCCATCGTCCGGGATGTGTTCGGGAAGTTCTATGAAAAGTTCGGATTCTACCCGGAATCCACGGGTTCCTACTATCTGGACGCCGATCTGATCAACTTCATCAAGGCGGAATACCCCGGCGTGAAATGCGCCGTCGCCACCTGCTGGGAGGAAGGCCCCAAGGCTTACCACACCTGCAACAATTCATGGTATACTTTCATGGACGGCGGTCCCTGGGCGCCCTGGATCCCCTCCAAGGCCAACACCCACGCCCCCGCGGCCAACGAGGACGAGGATTCCGGCATTGTTGCCATTCCGCATCTGAGCCGCGACCTGCTGGCCTGCTATGACGGCAACGGCTCCAACTTCGGCACCCACCCCCAGAATGTGCTTCGCGGCATGATCTATGACACGAAGACCTGGGAGTATCCCTATCTGTACAATCTGATCGACCAGTACCGCAGCCTGTCCAAATACAACAACGGCTACGCCTACAACATGATGTTTGTCGGCCCCGGCTGGATGAACAAGATGGGACGCTGGGAGCAGCCATATGAGCTTCTCTTAAAGTCATACACAGATGGCTGTAATTACTATGGCAAGTTAAAGAAAGAGGGTAAGCTCATCGACATGACAATGTCAGAGTTCGCTGATTACTTCAGAGAGAAGAAGGGTGTCAACGCAGGTAACTACAATGAGCCTGAGTGTGCACCATGGAGAGATATCCTTTACGGCTCAGACAAGCAGCTCTTCTGGTACTGTGACCCATACATGAGAGCATGCGTAAACATGGATCAGGGTGGAGCAATCGTAGACCTTCGTCCATATGTTGCAAAGCTTGAGTGGCCGGTAGGAATCGGAACAAAGCATGTACAGGATGCATCTTATCCATTCCTTATTCAGGAGAAATATGAGCAGGATACTTTACACACTATGCAGGAGCAGGAACAGTAAGAAGTGCCAAGCTTTCACACAACGGTGAGGAGGTTGACCTGTGTCTCTGTCCTACACACAGCCATTTTTCAGAGGAAGTTATTGATGGCAAGAAAACAAGAATCCTTACACTTGATCCTGTAGATATTGAGTTTTATGATGTTAAGCTTACTCTTCAGACAAAGGAATACTTTGAGGAGGGCTCATCAAACATCAAGATTGAGCGTAATATCCTTAGCATGAGTGATCCAAATGCAGAGGTTTATCTCGATGAGTACATCACAGCATGCTACGGAACAACAGAGTATCCTGAGGATATGACAGGCATCACACTTACATGTGAGGGAGAAAACCCACAGAGCATCAATTATGAGTATAAGTGTCGTGATGCAAAGCTTGACGGAGCAACTGCAGTAAGCGCAGTAATTCCTGCAATTCAGACAAAGGTTTCACTCACACCATCTGCAAAGGCAGAGGGATACATTGAGGAAGGATATGCATTCTCTCCAATGTTCAAGCTTGGTTACAAGAAACAGATTAAAGACAAGGAGGTATTTGCAACATGGCTCAACTTGGAAAAGGCAAATTAAATTACAGATGTCCTTTATGTTTTATGAGGGATCTTGATATTGATATGTTCTATAATAAGGAAACAGGTATTTATAGCTGCATCCGCTGTCAGTTCAGAGGTACAGAGGAAGAGGTGCTTCAGGGCAACGAGGATGTCCGCAAGAAGTACAAGGCTATGTACAAGAGATTCGACAAGTTCGATTTTGATTAAAGTAGTGATTAGTACGCTGCTGCTATAATAGCAGCAGCGTATTTTGCATTTCGCTACAAAGGAGAGTATATATGGCGAAAAGAAAAAAAGACACGATGGAATTCAGATTCTATGAGTTGCCACAGGGAGAGTCGGCACTCGTACTGTGCGGAGAATCCTGGAAGAGAGTGTATGGTCATGAGGAATTTCACCTGCATTTCCATAATCTGCTTGAAATCGGCATCTGCCGCGAGGGAGATGGAAATATGTATCTGGATGAGGATATTTACCAGTATCATGACGGCGATATCACATTTATACCTGAGAATTTTCCACATGTTACAGTCAGCTATGGTGAGGTGGTGAATTTCTGGGAGTACATTTTTATTGACATACATTCTGTGATAGAAGAGATGTTCCCAAACAATACGGCATTCCAGAATGAGGCAGTTACGACTATATCAAAAAAAGCGTTTATGACCAACGTGTATCAGAGCCCGGCTATGGCTGAGTATATAAATGCCATAATCAGGGAAACCAGTGAGCACAAGATTTATTGCCAAAGGACGGTAAAGCTCCTTGTGCAGGGAATTGTAATAGAGCTGTTGCGCATGTATGATGAGCTGCCGGAGGAAGATAATGATGTCGTAAAGGGCACTAATATGTCACAGATAGCCACAGCACTTGACTACATGAATAAGCATTACAGCGAATCGATAAAGGCAGGGGAGCTTTCGGAACTATGCAACATGAGCGAGACTCATTTCAGGAGACTGTTTGAATCATACATCAATATGCCGCCTATGGAGTATCTGAATCTGATAAGAGTACAGAAGGCGTGCGAGCTTATGAAAAAAACAAATGAGTCTATGGAGCTTATTGCACAAAAGTGTGGATTCACAACCCAGTCAACTTTTAACCGTAATTTCCGCAAATTTTTGGACACTTCGCCATATCAGTGGAAGATAAATCCTGAAAATTATGAGCATAAACTACTCAATTTTAGGATATCTGCACTAAAGGGATGGTAGAAAATACATGTTTTCGTATAATTTTGTACATTTATGATTGAATATGCATATAATTGTGTGGAATTTGTTAACACAGAAACAACGTATATGGTTATAATGACTATGTAATCAAGAAACGGACAAATATTCGTAGTCAAAATGCCCAATTAAAATAATATGATTATGAATGAATTGTAAACGTAGTATTGCAGAAACATCATTTTTATTAGGGAGGAAGAAAAATGAAAAAGAAAGTAGTTTCATTATTACTCGTAACAACAATGGTTGCCTCACTTGCAGCCGGATGTGGAGATTCATCTTCATCAGGAGATGGCACAGAAAAGACAGGCAAGAAGGTAGAGACCGTAGATGACGGTCATACACTTACAGCATGGGCCTGGGATGCAAACTTCAATATCCCGGCACTCAAAGCAGCAGCAGAGGATTACAAGAAAAATGTAGATCCTGATTTTGTACTCAATATTGAGGAGCAGTCACAGTCATCTGATATTGAGACAGCAATTACAACAGCAGGTTCAGCAGGAGATTACAGTACACTTCCTGACATCGTATTATTCCAGGATCACTACTTCCGGCAGTACCATACAAATTATCCTGATGCATGGGTATCAGCAAATGATGCAGATGTTAAGTGGGATGATTTCAGCCAGGAGAAATTATCATTCTCTACAATCGACGGAGAGCACTTTGGATTCCCTGTTGATAACGGAACAGTAATCTTTGCTTACAGAACAGATCTTCTTGAGCAGGCAGGATACACAATCGATGATATGACAGGTATCTCTTGGAAGGATTTCATCGAGGTAGGTAAGAAAGTATACGAGAAGACAGGAAAATACTTACTTTGCATGGACGGCGACGGAAATGATTTATTCTACATGATGCTTCAGGCAGAGGGTGAGTCACAGTTTAAGGATGGCAAGCCAAACTTTGTAGACAACGCTAAATTAAAAGAAATCATGCAGGTACTTAAGGATATGATCGACAACAATGTTCTTTACCTTGCAAATAACTGGTCAGATTACACAGATCAGGTTATTCAGGGAGACATGGTTGCAGGCGTTATGAACGGAAACTGGATCATTCCTACAATCGAGAAGGTTACAGACAACAGTGGAAAGTGGGAGATTACATCTCTTCCAACACTTGAGGGTGGTGAAGGCTATGCATCAAACGGTGGTTCTTCACTTTACATCACAAGCAACTGCAAGCAGGCAGACCTTGCTAAGAAATTCTTAGCATATACATTCGGTGGCGGATCTTATACAGACAAGGGTGTATCTGAGACATATGACAATGCTCTTAAGAATGGTGGTGTTATCACTACATATACACCTGCAGGCAAGTCAGAGGTTTACAACGAGGGTGTTGAGTATTTCAACAACCAGCCAATTTACGCTAAGATCGTTGAGATGGGTGCAAATGTTAAGACAATCGAGCAGAGCGATTTCCATTACGATGCACGTAAGAAGCTTGCTACAGCACTTATCAATATTACTCAGAATGGTGCAGATATCGATTCAGAGATAAAGACAGCAGAGGATGACCTTAAATTCACAATGGGACTTTAATCTGTTAGCTTGATGGCAAATGTACAGGGAGCCATTAAATGGCTCCCTGTTTTTTCTCAAAGACTTATAGTTAGGAGGCCTTTATAGTGAAGAATAAGAAAAAAGGAATGAGCATAACAGGTAAACAAAGGGCTGCCGGCTGGATTTATCTGGCTCCGGCTACAATACTCATTTTCATAATGAGCTTCTGGCCTATAATCCAGGCTGTTATTACATCATTTAAAACCGGTTCAAGTGCAAATATGCAGTGGGCTAATCCATTTGCCTACAATTACACAAGAATGTTTCAGGATGCGGTTTTCAAGAGATCTATCGGAAACACATTCCTATATTTAATTATCGAAGTTCCAATCATGCTTGTACTGGCAATTTTACTGGCACAGTTACTTAACAACAAGCATCTTAAATTTAAAGGACTTTTCCGTACATGTGTATTTTTACCATGTGCAACATCACTCGTATCATATGCATTGATTTTTAAATCGCTTTTTGCAACACAGGGACTTATCAATACAATCCTTGTTAAACTTGGAATATTAGAGAGCAACTTTAACTTCCTCGGTACAGGCTGGAGCGCTAAGATTATTATCATAGTAGCTCTTATCTGGAGATGGACAGGATATAATATGGTATTTTTCCTTTCTGGATTGCAAAACATTGAATATTCAGTATACGAAGCTGCAAAAATTGATGGAGCATCAGCAATACAGACATTTTTTAAGATTACTGTTCCATTATTAAAACCAACTATCTTGTTAACAGCAATAATGTCAACAAATGGAACATTACAGTTATTTGATGAATCAGTTAACTTGACCGATGGAGGTCCTGCGAATGCTTCAATCTCTATGTCACATTACATATATAATTTATGTTTTAAGTATGTGCCGAATTTTGGATATGCAGCAGCGATGTCCTTCTTCATATTACTGTTGGTTGCAGTATTAGCATTTATACAAATGAGGGTGGGTGATAAACGTGATTAAAAAAATGAAAAATATAGGAATGTATGCATTCTTGATTTTGGTTACTTTTATTTCAGTATTTCCTTTGTACTGGATGGTAAGTGCATCCACAAACAAAAGTGTGGATGTATCAAAAGGTGTATTATCGTTTGGCTCTCATTTGGGAGAAAACTTCAAAAATCTGCTGGCAAATCAAGATGTA
>OHPO01000221.1_pt1 | contig 31985 bp, 26 predicted proteins | sample 1577741 | NCBI WGS metagenome assembly OHPO01 (sample SAMEA3879574, study PRJEB24766) | human gut metagenome | biome: human-associated habitat; feature: feces | place: USA | collected 1985/1987
TGTATTACATTGTCACATTTATTAAAATATGCGATGTATCTGTTCCCAGCACTAACTTGTGAACCAGTAATTGGCTCACTTGAAGCATTTACTAAAGGTATATTGCGAGTATTTGAAGCAGTACTTACAGAACCAGAAACCGAGATAAATACAGGTAGACTAGCTCCTGAAGCTTCTGCTGTGTGTCTAACTTCCAAAACAATTACACCTTCTTTGGGTAATCTACACCATACTTTAGGGCAGATACCTAATACTACATTTTCAGTGGATTCACCTATTGCTATAGTTTTTACTTTAGGTATTACTAGATCTAAAATATTTACGGTGTTATTTCTACCAAATGGATTAAATACGAAAGGATACATAATCGCCTCCTTTCTTATTAAGCGCAACAGCTATCGCCGTATCCATAAGGATAACCATAACCATATCCATTCAACCCACCATTACATCCATAAGGATTACATGTTAAGTAAGCAGGAACCGGACAAGGTCTAATTTGACTTACAATGTTTGCAGTTTGTGCTTGTTGAGATGCAGATAATTGAAGAGCAGCTTTGTCTTCACGTAATGAATCGATCTTATTCTGCATTTCTCTCATCTCTAATTGACAGAACTTGTCATTGATAATCTGAGTCTGAGCATCTATCTTAGCACCAAGAATGTTAAATCTTGTAGCATTTTCACTAGACAAGGTATAGTGAAACCTTTCTCCAGTAAGCTATCCTCATGCTTCTCTAAAGCAGTAGATAATTTATCTATAGCCTCTGATGGAGATTGATGGCGTTTGATTTGTTCTAATATTTTGTTCAAATGCATAGTTTCAATTTATTTATTGATTAATACTAAATTGAAATATTTTGCAATTATTTTGATATTTTGATAACCCTTGTATCTGTTACTTGTATTAAAGGGTTTGAATTAACTATTTGATAATGAGGAATTATATCCTTTTTAAAATTTAAAGTAAATAAGCGCCTAAAGAAACCTTTTTTACGCCATACTTTCTCTTCATATATAAATAAATCTTGACGATTCTTTATATCCAGCACATGTGTGATCATGCTGTCTATTCTTGCTATTTTGATAGTTGTCAATTGATTTGGCTTTAACTCTACTGTAAAATTCCTATCTACTGGAATCTCTTGAGTTATTGTATCCGAAATAATAGTTTCTACTGATGCGACTTCTTTTAATTTCTTATCCTTTATTTTAAGTTCTTTAGATTGTTTTCTTAGTTCTTGCACTAAACTATCTTCAGAATGTTTGAAGTCATCTACAGTTAATTGTAATACTTTGTTTTGTTTTTCCATTCCTGAGAGAGCACTCTCATAGTAATGTAAATTCACAGAAGCTCTAGCTAACGCATTATCTAGATTATCTACTTTTTTATTTAGTCTGTAATTATCAAAACCTAAAACTGCTATCAATAGTATAGCACCTAATTTTATGTAATGTATAAAATTCACTATTTAATCTTTTTAACCAATTTTCTTATCTTAGGCAAATCTTCTCTATCTATAGTAATATCAAGATACTTTTCGCCTTTTTTACGTATGAACTTATTTAGAAGTTTCCAAGGTCCATCTGGATATAATGTAGCTAAGTTTTCTATAACAGACCATAGTTCTACTCCAGCAATAAGTCCTGCAAAGAATTCTACTAAGTGAGCATCTATAGATACTAGTATATTAGCATCTATTTGATTTGCAAACCATATAATAGCACCACACCAACCAAATTTGCGTAAGGTTTTCCATAGTCTTCTTGATTCAAACTTTTTTTGATTCTTAAATGCTATCTTACTCCCTAAATAAGCATCTACTAATATGATTAGTAGTAAGATAAATAGAACTGTCCATAAGGGTGTAAAACTACCTGCCACCCAACTAAATGCTCCTGTTAATAAGCAGGAGATAAATTTGGCTGGACCATCACTAAATAGTTCTTTAAAGTAGTTCATACTAGATACTCCTTGGGACAATAAAAAATATTGATGAATTTTATTTAACATAATAGATTGATATGAAAGGAAAACAAAAACGCTAACCAAATTTTACTTCAGTTAGCGTTTGGTATTTTTTGATATGAGAATTGATGCTATAACGTCTTTAGTCATCAAAAGTTCTTTTATATAAATTGACACTATCCTAAGTAATAGCGGTTATTGCTAACCTAATCTAATTACTGGGAGTGCTGCATTGAGGGTTCTCTTTGCTGTTGCGTTGTATGCACCAGCAGAAATGTCTAATTGCCAAGCTGTAGTAGCATCTTGTTGTGTGGAAGACCAAATAGTCTTATAACCAAAATAAGAAAAGCCAAACGTATCAAATACCCAATCATTCAATTCTGACATATACATGTGAATTATAATAAGTTCACCAATTGATGGTAAATACCAATTAGTACCAATCGGTACAGGAGTAAAACTATATGCATATCCAGGAGCATACTCATTCGATCCAGCAACATTATGAAAGGTATTAAACAACACTTCTGTATTTTGTCTACCATTAAGATCATCAACCCCAATTCCAACATCTGGTACTATAAAAGTATCAAAATTCTCAGGACACCACCTATAACTATTAGTTAGATTTGGTCTAGGTGGTAGTAAAAACGAACCGTTGCTATCCACGATAGCAAACCCAAGAACTTGTGATATATTGGTGTTGGATAGTTTTTGAAATTCAAGAAAAGTATAAAATTTCTTGTCTACGTGATATACATATACTCCTTCTACTACAGGTAGACTTGGATACACTTTAGTATTACCAAGAAATATTGCATCAACCTTAGTTGTTCCTAACATTACATTTGTTATATCTGTACTTCCTAACTTTATCATATTAACCTGTAATTATATATAATGTTGTTGCTGATTTTGATGATAACGAATCATAGGCAGACTGAGTCATAACTCTAATACTAGCCACACCAGACTCATTTTTAACAGGAGTATAACCTAATGCACTAGTTACATTACTACTACTTAAAGAAATAGTTCCAGAAGAATTTGTAATGTTGCTTCCAGTCTTTACTCCACCTAATACAGAACTAGTTGCTGTTGGTAATGAATAATTATTGGCATTAGTAGCTATACCATTTAATTTAGTTACCATTGCAGAACTCATTAAACCGTTAGCAGATGTAGTTGCAACACTATACGTAGTATCTTTAGCAGATATACTTAATTGTCCTGAAGTAGGAGTAAGCGTTACATTACTACCAGCTACTACATTAATTGTTTTAGCTGCAGATCCATTAAAGGTATACAAATTTGTACCTTCTGTACTTCCTCCTGCTACTTTAAATATAAACGAATTAGCAACTTTTGATGCATTTACTGCAGTACCTCCACTTGCTAATGCTCCAACTTCAGATGCAGTATAGGTAGGTTTAGATGATCCAATCCAACTAGGTTTACTTGTAATTTCAGTCCAAGTATAAGTTGGTTTTGTACTAGCTTTAGCCCAAGCACTAACATCTGATGCTGGACGAGAATTACTTAGTCTAGAAGCCGTACCAGCTGCAGTACCATATGTTACACTAATTGTACCAGATGAGTTAGTAATACCAGTACTGGTTTTAACACCTCCCAATACAGATGAAGTAGCTACAGGTAAACTGTAATTATTTGCATTAGCTGCAATACCAGCTAATTTATTTTTTTCAGCTGTAGTATAATCATTTGTACTAAGAGCTTTCCCTGATACTTTATCGACCTTGTTACCTAATGCTGAGTTCATTGCAGCAGTAGTTGCATAACCAGATAGATCTACAGTCTCACTAAGTTTATCCCATGTTGGCGTGGTAGATGTAGCTACATAGTTTGCACCAGTATCATTAACATTATAAACATCGCCTATTGTTACATCCACAGTAGGTAAGTTAGCGTAACTAGCAACAGATCCTTTTACTCTATAAACACTACTAACTTTACTATCTACTTCAGATTTTGTATATACATTACTTGCATTAGCTTTAGTAGCTAATTGTGTATCTACATAAGACTTTGTTACATCCACAGTAGGTATAGTTGGTTTATTACTAAGGTCTGCATAACTACCAGAAGTGGCTACTTTAGCTAGACTTGGTTTGCCAGTTAAGTCATTATATGCACCACTTGTAGCAACTGTAGCAAATTCAGGTTTACTTAATACATTATCCCATTCAACTGAATCTGCCATACCACCACCAGTTGCACTAAGTACTTCACCATTCATAGTTAAACCTGAACCAACTTTAATACCACCTTTAATTGTGTCTGAAGCTGTAGGTAATGCGTAATTACTTAAACCAGCTAACTTGGTTTTCTCTTGAGATGTAAAATCATTAGAACTAAGCCCAAACCCATCCACCTTATCTACTTTACTTTGGATAGCTGTGGTATTAGAAGCAATAGCAGCAGTATTTTGAGATATCTTTTGATTTATTTCAGTAAAATCTACTTCTGGTATATTGACTACTGTCCACTCACCACTTTGTCTAGCATATTGTTTACCGTCTAATGGAGCTTCTGGAATTATTGGATTGTTATCCGAGCTCAGGTATGGTATCTTAACCCATTCCCCATTATTTTTTACTTTAATTACCATAATTAGATATTAAATATTTGTCTACCAACAGATTTGGCATTGTCTCTACAATTTTGAAATGCTTGCCATTCTTCAAAACGACTACGCATTATTTCTCCATTCATGAATTGTTCAACCATATTAGATTTTAATGCTGCTTCCTCATCTGCACTATATCTAGTTCTGATAACCTTACTTACGAAAGAATCATAAGTTGGTTCTTCATTGAATTTTAATTCATAGTAAGCGTAACCATGTATATCTTCAGAATTAACTTCTTCAATATCCCATCTAACAGCCCATTCATTCATTCCTAGGTATTCTATTACTTCAGGTATATGATCACCTTGTACTTTCTTTAATTCCATAACTACTTAATAATTTTTGTCTATAATCTTTAAAATTATAAGATCTCGTAAAGCGATACCATAAATTATGACAGTTTCCATATTTACACCATCCCCAATAAGCTGCTAGTGATGTTAACCTCTTATTCTTACTTTTATAACCTAATTTATAAATAAACTTCTTTTTGATATCTTTCCTGAGTAAAGTATGACCATGGTAAAATACATAACCAATAAAATCTATACCTCTTGCTTCTACAGGAAATATCTGCCAATTACGTTTTACTTTTAGTTTCAAGTTATCAGCTAGATATTTTTCAATCTCTTGTAAGCAATATCTTAAGTAATCTTTATCTGGGTGTAATATAACAATATCATCACAATACCTGTAATAATATTTTATTTTTAATACTTGTTTAATCCACCTATCGAACCAAGTCAAATTCAAATTTGCTGCAAATTGAGATATGTAATTTCCAATTAGTAAACCTTTTGGTGTAGAATAAACTACATGATGTAATAATCTTAATAGTTTCTTATCCTTAAATACCTTTTCAAATTGTGAGTACAACACATCTTGATCTATAGAAGGAAAGAACTTTTTAATATCTAATTTTAAACAATATTTTGTGCCTTCTTTATCAGCTTTTAAATCTCTTTTTAATCTCTTTACTCCATAATGAATACCTCTTCCTTTTAAACAGTTAAAGGTATCTGCAGTAAATCTACTAACAAGGTAAGGTTCTATAACATTCATTATAGCATGATGGACTATTCTGTCTGGATAATACGGTAGCCTATATATTTCTCTTTCTTTGTTACCACGATCGGCGATGATTGTATATATGCAGTATTCCGAAGTACGATAAGTATCTTCAATTAATGCTTTTTGTAACCGGACCAGATTTTCATATGGATTCCTGTCAAATTTTTTAACGCCGTATCTTTTAGTTTTACCTAGCCTAGCCTTCTTTTCAGCCCGGACCAGATTTTCATATGATATTATCCTGTTAAATAAATTGCCTATTCTTTTCATAAGCTATTTTGGTGGTAAGACCCGTTCGCCCAATACTACTAGGGTCTCTTCAAAGCACCTGTTATCTTTTACCTAGAGGTAAGGCTGATCTAAGTTCAACAAACATTTTTGAAAGTATCTGAAAGTATTTGTTAGTTCCAAAATTTCACTGATATTCGTCTATGAATTCGAGGATGCATTATTAGCATTAGCTATGAAGACTCTGCATTGAGAACCATTATCTGAATTACCTGACTGTTTTTTCAAGTATGAAATAATGTGACAGCAGTCTTACTATAAAGTCATCTCATAGTAATTCTTTTAGATCCCGCCCTTGTTATTAATATTTAATTATCTATATTACTCAGGACTATGCCTGCATTTTCTTAAATGTATCTGAATCAACTACAACGATCTTACCATAAAAGGCTAATCTTGCACCGAAACTCGGCCATGAACGCGAGGAAGCATCATTAGCAAAAGCCACGAAGACCCCGCACCGAGAACCATAATCCGCATTACCCGACCGCAGAAAGATTCTATTTCCTGTTGGATTAAACCAACTATAGTCAGAATAGTAAGTAGTTTCAGATCCACCATTTGATGTAGGAAGTACGTCTCCATATTTACCTTGAGCTATGGTTTTAATCCATCCATTATATCCTTCAGTTGCAGCTGGATTGGGTTCATATCCTACAACTCTAATATTAGTAGCACCTGCTGCTTCAAGATCTGATACATCCTTATCTGGGAATGAACCTCCATCATATACAACGTATTTACCTTTTAAAATGTTTATTCCTTGTACAAACTCCCACTTACTGTAATAGCAGTCTTCAAGTCCTAAGAAGTTAGTTGAGTAGTATCCAGCATCATTATTTACAGCTGCTTTCCCATCTCTATTACCTAAAGCCTTTGTTCCACCAGTCCAACCGTAGTTATATCTCTTAGTACCTCCTGAACAAGGAATAGCACTATTGCTTGTACTAATATTAGTAGTCTTATAGTAAGCACAAAACATTCTAGCTATAGTAGCATGAGACCTATAATCACCAATACCATACATTGAACCATTTACCTTTGCTGCTGCAACGAACTGTGCCATAGTTTTAGATGCTGTTGATATAGAAGATCCAGTACTAGTCAACGCTCCTCCATTATCGTCTGAAATTATTCCTTCAAATGTACCTAATAATAATTCTGGTTCTTCAATATAGTCACTATCAATTTGTTGCTCAGATATGTATGTTCTCCAAATGCCAGGACTTCTTTCTATAGTTTTATGATAATATTTAGGAAAATGTACCATCAAACTCTCCTTTTTAACGTGATTGTAAGTAGCACCTGTACCATCAGGCCATTGATTACTATTTGTTTCATTTAAATAACTAATCAATGCAGCATCATCTCCATATGGTTTAGCAATACATCTCTTGAATTTACTTCTTAATGATTCAATTACATTTCTATTACCACCTGTCAAACATGTTGTAGATGAAGCAGTTTCATTATTTTCATACCAATATGCTAGAGTATCTTCTAGATTAGAAGTAGTAACAACTCTATTTATATTCGCATATACAATGTTTTCAGGTTCTGTAGTTTGAGTAGAGTTAACTAAAGTAAATCCTTTACTAACACAAATATCTAAACTAGAAGTTCCTCCATAATTTTCAGAATTTGCTATCCAAATTTGTACCTCTGAATCTGTAGCAACATAACCTACTTGATATTGTGCTGCATTTCCTATATGGTTTATAACTCTAACAGCAATACTTCCTCTTGTACTAGCAGTAATAGTAGCATATATTTCTTCAGTAGTGCCAAAATTAACTAAACCACAAACGTGAAACACTACTTTAGATTCGCCAGTACTAGTAGCAGCAACAGTTGGTAAATTACCTATATGCCAAAATCTTCTATAATTTCCAATAGTTGGACGATAAACAACAGAATGAGGGCCTGTAGCATCTCCAACAGTAACTAATTGATAACCATCTACAGTATCAGCATCTAACCCACTACCACTACCGTCATTACCAGCATGCCATACTTTGTTACCGTTTGTAGTTAAGTTCTTTGCCTTTACTTCAAAAGTGTTGAATTCTTGTGCATTCATACCACTCATGGTGATATTGTCGCTACTACTGTCATCGGAAGTACCATATTGAAACCATAGACCGTTACTAGCATTCTCAATAAGCCTAAATGTCTTATCAAGAGGTGTATTATTCGTAGTAATATGAACATATTCACTTAATGTATCTACAGCTTCTATTCTTATTGCTGGATTTCCTCCTTTCACATGCAATGTTGCACTTGGATCTGAAGTACCAATACCAACTTTACCATCAGGTGTTATTTTTACTCTTTCAGATATTCCAACAGTGCGAAAGATAATATTATTACCAGCAATATATGTATTATAACCTTTATTTGCAGTGTAATATCCAAAATGGAGATCATTTGTTGCATTAAAATTCAATACACCTAAACCTTCACCTTCAGTGTCTTTAACTGTTACACCTCTATTATTGTCAAGATTCAATACACCAGACATTGCGATATTACCAACTCCTGTCATATTACCACTAACATTTGCACTACCATCAAATGCTTGTCCCCATATAGTTCTAGCAGTGGCTAATTTAGTAGCAGTTGCAATATTATCAGAAGCAGTTAATGCAGCATCAAGTTTAGTCTTATCAGCAGCAGACATTACACCAGCAGTAGTAGTAGTGGCTTTGTTAATAGTAAGTACTTGATTAGAATTATTATCTGTAACAGGATCTTTAATATTCAACGTAATAGCAGCATTATTTGCATCTTGTGTAAAACTACCACTAGTCACATAACTATTAAGATTATCTACTTTATTCTTATCAGCATTACTGTAGTCATTAGTAGATAAATCTTTTCCCTCTACTTGATGAACGAATCTTGCATCAGCATCTACTTTACTATACCCATCAAATGTAAAGTCATAATCTTCATCAGTATCCATCCAGATGATTTCATTGTTGGTAGGTTCATCTGGACTAATTGCAATGTCTTCTGGTATAGTTACATTTTTATCTACAACATTCAAGAGTACTCTTTTAGTAATAGTTTCGATCTTATTGACTTGTGCACCTGCTTCAATACCTTGTAACTTTGCAAAGTCTTCTTTAGACATCAAACCATTAGATGTTAATGAAGCTAATTCAGCAGTACCACCTAATACATCCCAACCTTCACTTGTCCATGCATAGTTATTATCAGACTTACGAACATTCCATACATCACCAATGACATTACCCTCAGTAGGTAAATCTTCAATCGTATCTACAGATCCTTTGAAAATATATACAGAAGTAAACTTACTGTCTACTTGGGATTTATTGTAGTAATTGTTAGCAAGGTCATCTGCTACTACCTTTATGTTAGCATCAGTTTGATCCTTAGTATAATACCTAGTATCATGAGTATGAGTAGTTACTTCACCTACTAATACAGCTTCAATAGCTGCTTTACTAAGTTCAGCATCTTTACCGGGTTCTCCTTGAGGTCCTTGGAATCTACCCATATTAACCCATTCAATGCCATTCCAAAAGTATAGATCTGTACCAACAATATAAGAATCACTAAGTTGCGGATCTACTATATCACCTAGTTCCTCTGGACTGTTAAGTCTACCTTTTAAAATAATACCTGAGGATGGCCAACCGGTATTTACATATACATCATTAACTTCATCCCAAAGATACCAATAACCATCATCCCCTACTTTGGGAGGATTGTCTGCATATTCTTTAGCTCTGTTTGCTTGAGTATTAGCATTATTAGCAGCAGTAGTTGCATTTGTAGTAGCTTGTTGTGCAGCTGTTTTAGCCTCATTTACGGCAGTTATAGCATCAGATGTATTCTTTTCCCTTGCAGCCTCTTGAGTCTCTCTAATCGCCTCATTTGCCTGTCTAGTGGCTTCATTTGATTCCCTTTCCTGTTCTGCTGTATTACGAGCATTCTCAGCAGTTACTCTTTTAGCCTCTTCTGCTTTTCTACTATCCTCATTGGAGATGCGTGTATTTTCATTTCTTACTCTGGTATTTTCAGCATTGACTCTACCTTGTTCCGCAGTAACACGTAACGCTTCTGCTTCTTTAACAGCTTTTTCAGTAGCTTCTACTTGAGCTTTAGCTTCTAATGCTTCTGCTGCTGCATCTAATGCAGGTTGTTTTAATGATTGAACCCATTCTGCTTCAGTACCTACGAAACCATGTTTTACTGCAACTTCATATGCTGACCAACCTTGAATACCTTGCATACCAGATAAGTCAACAATAAACTTCCAGCCTTCTTGAGTTTTTAAGTAAACTTTAGCATCATCAGGATCTTCTACATTATTAGTATTAATAAGTACATATTCACCTAACTTTACATCAGCAGTACCCCAATCAGCTTCCATTGCTTCAACTGAAGGATATTCCTTCTTGTAAGTGAAAGCATCACCAATAGCAGCTATACCAGTATTAACATATTGTTTAGTATCATAGTCATAGATCCACCAATCACCATCTACGATCTTTGGTGGATTGCTTGCAATCTCCTCAGCTTTATCAGTAGCAGCTATAGCATCGTCAACTATACCTTCAATATCTGTTACAGCTTGATTAGCTTTATCTGCAGCTTCATTTGCTTTGTTAGCTGCATCTAGTGCAGCAACAGCAGCATCTTCAGATGCTTTACTTAAACTATCAATCCAATCTTGTTCACTACCTTCGAAACCTAATTTAACTGCAATATCATAAGCACTAAGACCACGAGCTTCTATACCTGTATCTACATATACTTTGTTGATAGGATCATAAGTAAACCAATGATCATTCTCACCTATATATGGAGTCTCTGCAGTAGCTTTTACTCCAGTATCTCTATTGTCTACCCACCAGTTACCATTAGAACCAATAAATGGTGGTACATAGTCATCTTTACTTACATCAAAGAGTACAATCCATTTTTCTATATCACGATTGTAAACTTTAATTATTCTACCTTTTGAATCTGCTCCCAAGTCAACCCAGTACCCAACCTGATCTGGATTGGGTACGGTTATACTTGCAAACCACTCATAATATACATTATTCTTAATCATTATTCTTCAATTGTATAATTGATTAAATATTCTACTGTACTTAAACTAGATTCAGTTACCCATCCATTTGAATTAATGGAATTAGAGAACAACTTTAATAATTCTATTTCAGCTACAGAAAAACTATATACTGTATCTCTTAACAACATTGTATCTGTAATATTATCAATTTGGATAATATTATTATATGGTACTGTTATTTTTAAAGATGCATTTTCTTGCTCTGTTAATTTTATTTTGTTTTTTATTGATAGAATTGTTCTAATTTGTTCAATTGTGCCAGTGGTTGGCAATATAGAATTTATTATTATAACTCTATCTACTAAAGATAATTTCATATTATGGTTTTATTTTTAAGTAATTATCAGATGTTCTATAAATAGTACCCGATGGATACGAAGATAAAGTACCACCATTAGGCATGGAAGTATGATTCATTCTCATATATCCAGCAGAATACAAACCTAAACGGAAAACGTTCGAAGCACCTCCAATAGTTATACCCACTGCATTCATTGTAATTTGCCCTAATACATTTCCTGATGTATTTCTAGCGTAAAAAGATAAATTACCAATATTATAACCTGATTCATAACTAGAAAATCCAGTTGATAATGTAAGTTGACCACCAGAGTTGTACATAGAAAGAGAGTTACTATTATTAATAACTACTTTATTACCACTGCTTGTTGTTTGAAAACTTCCAGTTAAATTTGCATTAGTTGCTTTTATACTACCGTTTTGATATACAATAAATGGAGCATTTTCTCTACTTTCAAAAGTATTTCCAGCCCAAAATCTAACTGGATTTCCAGTTGGATAATTTTGTCCAGTTATTCCAGCATTTGATGATACCGTTCCATTACCAACAGTAATAGTACCCCCACCATAGATTTTTATTGCAGCAGTAGAACTCGGAACTCCATCTTTAGAAGCATTTTCACCAAATGACATAATTGGCAAACCAGCAAGATCAGAAGCTGAACGCCCATCTATAAAAAATCTACCAGTTTGAGCTTGAATACAATTATTATAAAAATCCATTCCAGCTATAGTTGCTTTTTCTGCAAATAACAATCCAGTTGCGACAGATTCAAAACTAGCTCCAAATACTGTCCAATAACTTTCATTAGTAGGATAAACATTATGAAACGAACCCCAATTTCTTCTAGAATCTGCGACCATGTAATATTTTCCGTTATATTTAACGGTGTCTCTTACATCTGGATTTACTGTCCATGCATAATATTTATTATAATCAAAGTCTCCACGATAACTTAAAGATGGACCATTCCATCCATCTGAACCAGGTGCTCCAGTATTTCCTTTATCACCTTTGTCTCCTTTATCACCTTTCTCACCATCTTTTCCAGAGAATTTTATAGGATTTGTCCAATAACCACCAATACTTTCATCATATACAATCTGTTTAGTTACTGTATCATAACTACCGGTACTTATCCAAGTAGTAGCTGATGCACTATATGTAACATCTGGATACCATGTATTACCTCCACTATTTGACCCAGAAGCAGTTGGCCTAGATGTGAATGTTGGTCTAGAAGGTTTATTTCCAGTAGTATTACAATATATAGGTATTGGACTTGTACCAGGATTACCAGCTGTACCAGATTTAGCTTTTGTTAGTACAAAATCAACTGAATCTACAACCGTACCACCTGTTGCTGGAGTAACAAAATCAACTCTCCATAATGCGTAATCAGTACCAAGTTGAGTACATTTAATAGTTTGTGTACTTTGTGTATAAGATAGTGTACCAGTACCGGTTTGTAATGTAGTTATTAGTTTAAAATCAGTTATTTCTTGTGAACCATATTTTAACCTTGCTTGAGTAGTAGCAGTATTATAACTAGACACTACACCAACAGAATCAGCAGGAACAGATGCATTTTCGTTAGTAAGTATACCTCTGTATACATTTTCACCGTCTCTTACATTATTAATAGTCATAAAGTCTGAGTATACTGTTCCAGAACCACTAACTTCACATTTGAAAGTTATTTCATCTTTTCCTGTACTAGTAAAATAAACACCATTATATGAAACTACTAATGTATTTTTTGTTTCATTTTGTAGCAACTGCCAATCGTATGTACCTGCTATTGCCCAATACCATTGAAAAGTAGGAGATAATAAATTAAATGCATCTGTAGTTAAAGTAATAGTAGTTGGATCTGGTATCAAAGCACCAGATTTATAATGAAAAAATTGATCTCCTGACATAGTCACATATGTAGCATCTTCACCATTAAATCCATTTTCTCCATTAGAAGTCTTATTAATATACCATGTTTTAGTTACACTGACACCATCTTCTAATGTAACATTTAAATCTATTGCCGCACTTGCTGTAGATATTGAGGTAAGTGTTATTGTATTAGCATTAATAGATACAGTTGCTATACCTTGTGAAGTATTAGTGGTTATCGTCTTAATTGCAACTTGATTAATACCTCTATATGCATATACTGCAGTACTAATAGTACTTAAATCTACTAATGGCGTCACACCATCAGATGCAAAAGGTATTGCAACAGTACCGTTAGTTAAATCAATATAATAGGCATCTAAACCCTCAGCACCATTTGATAATTTTGCTAATTGTACATCGTCATAATATTTAGTTCCATCTGAATGTGTTACAGTACACCTTAACGTTAAAGTACGAGAGCTTGTAGGCATTGATGTATATGGAAAATCAATCGAACTTTGATGTGATATAATTGTACCAGAACCATCTTGATATGTCCACTCATACACCGGTGCTTCTATGCCATAAACATTTGCAGTTAAGTGAATGCTAGTAGGTTCTGGAACACCTGAAAAGTCAGGAGTTTGGAATAAAAACAATCTGTCTCCTACTATTTCTACCCATTTAGCAACATCATCTCCAGACTTACCATCATCTCCTTTTGCTACTTGTTTCTGCCACTCGTCATCTGTTTCACTAGGTTCGTCCTTAGTACCATTAGGATTCATACAAATCCATAAACTACCTTTATGAGTTACTTGATCATAATAAAAATAAGTATTCCCGGCTACCCATACACCTTTATATACAGGTACTCTGACTATATCATTTCCTGATGTTTGTGATATAGTTCCTATAAATTTAGTTTCATTTCCACCAATAACTACTCTTTCTCTAGTAAGACCATCTTCATCTGCTAATGAAAATGTATCTATATTTTTATAGAATGATATTCTAGGAGCATTTTCACCTTTAGCACTAATAAAGATTGCATTACGTCTCTCATCCATTTGTAAATTGTAGTCTGGATCAGATTCGTACATATGGCCTAATTGCAATATTTCATCATCTGCTTCTGGTTTTCCACTACCAGGTTCACATACATCTTTAGATAAATAAATACAGTCTGTTCCTGTAGCATTAACTTTACGCCAGTATCTCTTTACATTGTGTCCATCAAATTTTTGACATATTGCTAAATCATTAGCTATAAATTGATTATGTTTAGTTCCATCTTCTGTATCAAAATAACATTTATAAGAGTCTGCTAATTCTTCTACTTTGACACACTTCATGTCAGCAACAGTAACGAGAATATCTCCACCAACAGCTTTGATTTCATTTACTGTAAGTTCATTAACTGTCATGTTGCCTCTTACAAATAAATTGTCCAGTTCTAAATTCCACTTAGATCCAAGAGGATATAAGCTAGCTCCAACTCCATCCCAACCTTGTCTAAATGTTTTACCACCTTGCCAACCAGTTATATAATCTATTCTTCCATCAACCTCATCGCCGTGTTTATTAATATAATCTTCTGCTACTTTTGCAGAGGTATATAAAAAATAGTCACTTGGTGGAGTACTTTCCCCTCTTTTTATAACAGGTAAAGAACCAGAACTACTAGCCACTGCTTCTACTTGATTCTCAAGTTTAGATAATGCTTGATTTAATGTATCTGTAGTAGTTAATGGGGCCGCACTACTACCTTTATAATAACCAGATAGTGGGAATATAGTTGCTGTACTTTGGGTATGATAGCCTGGAGCAGATCCACTACCACCCCCATTTGCAATAAGTTCAGATAATGCTGTAATAGTATTCTCAGCTACAGTAAGTCTATTGAGAGCATCCTGTAATTGTTGTAATGTAGATCTATTATCAATATCATCTATCCATTCTTGCATAGTACCACCAATCTCTGACATATCGGTGTCATGCTTAGTATCTAAAGTAATGATCTTATTATTCAATACATCATAGTAACTAGTGATAGCACTATTAAGATTAGTAGTTACACTAGTATCTCCTTCTACTATCTTATTACTAAGATCTTTATAATTATCATTTACTTTAGTATCTAGTATCTCAACATCTTCTTCTACAGCATCTACTCTCTCATTAGTAGCAAATGTACCTGATAGTGATGTAGTAAAACTTCCACTAGTAATATTTTTATTACTACCATCTTGTACAAGGGTAATGAGGTCTTGCTCTTGCAGTTTAGTTGTTAGTTCAAATTGTGATATCTTTTTATTCATATTACTCTTGGATTATATGTTCTTCAATTTCTGTAAGAATACAATTATTATCAATGTCTTGTATTTCATAGAAATTTATTTGTTTTTTTAAACAGTTAATGTACCCACCAATCTTAATCAAATCTTCCTGAGTAAAAGGAAAATCTGGATCATTTTTCTTTAAGTCAGACTCAAGTTGATTATATATAGTTTCTAAATGAGGAATAAGTACTATATTAGTAACAGATGTATTATCAATATCAATATTCATTTTGGTAGAATCATTAATCTGTTTACCTACCTTATTTACATATTGTGCATGATCCATTACTACAGTTTTTACAAGTATTACAATTTATTGTACAATTACAGGTTCTCATACCAAGTAGGTTTAACATTTCTTTATAATACATATCAGCATCTTCTGTTAAACCTAATTTCGTTGCATTGTCATATAATTCCTTCTTAAATAAGAACATCATAATACGCTCTTTCATTTTGTTATCAAGACAATTATGACAATATCTAGTAAGTAATTTTACTTCCGCTAAATATAATGATTCTTCCATATTTTTTAAAATAAAAAAGGGAGCATGGGGGAATACCCCAAGCCCCCTTGTGAGTTAATAAGTTTAAAAGTTAGGCCTTAGCAACAAATGCTTTCAATGCTGTTTCAAAAGCAGAACCAGAAATTTCATCTTTATTAACATAAATCTCTGCAGATAGCGGAGTAGTTTTGATGTACTGATTATCATTGCTCAAATACAAGTTATCCCACTCTAAAGTAAGAGTATCATATTCTGCACTCAAATCTGATCTAAATTCAGGAGCAATATACGGATAGATAGCATTAGCACGGTACTGAATACCTTCGTAACCAAGATTCCAATTCTCACGATCTCTTACAATATAAGCATTACCACGACCCGGAGTACCCTGAGTCTTAGCAATCGTCAAATTAGAAATAGGATACATTGCATTGCTTAACAAACCAGAAGGAATCGTTTTCCACATGAAAACATCCATAGATACTTGGCAATAACCAGCATCTAAAGTAATTCCCTGATTGTACGGGATTTCCTTTGCAGTTAATGTTAATACTGCAGCAGAACTAGTAGCTACTACTCTGGCCTGTTTATGGTTATTGATCTTATTCTTGAAAGAAGTGATCAAATCTGTTGCATTAGTAGTTTTAGCAATTACCTCATAAGTATGAGTAAACTGACCCGGAGCTTCATGAATGTCATTGTAAACAATGCGCAATACATAACGATGTCCTACTTCAGGAGTAACATCAGTTGCAGTAATTACTACTTTATCTTCAGCCTTAGCAACAAACTCAGTGAATACCATAGACGGTTTAGAACCTTTCTGAATCGGCATACTATAGTTGATAACCGACTTTGTAGATTTTGTACCTTCTTGATCGTATACATCTTCTTTACCAACACAAACACCAATGTAAAGTGCAGTGGCAGCTTCTGCCTCAGTTGCAGATTTAACAATTACTTTGTTCTCGTTGAACAATGCGATATCACCATCAACTAAAGCATCCACAGTAGTGTAAGAAGCCGGAGCTGTCTTAGCGATAAGTACTTTATTTACGTGTTGTAACATTTTATTTAATTTTTAATAGTTAAACATTGAGCTCAGTTTAACTTATTTTAGTTCTTCTACTTTGCTTTCGCATTTCCTCGTTAAACTAAACTTTTTCGTATATTACTCCATACTATTTACTTCGTTAATATACGATTGATATCTAGGATTAGCCTCATTCTCCAAATACAACTCAACCGCTAACTTTACTATCTCATCGTGAGTTGATGCTGGCATTTCCTTATACTCCTCAAACGGAGCATCAGTGAGGCTAATCTTATTGGGTATTCTCAAGTATGTGAGAATATAATTTCTTATATGGTAATTACCATCTGTATACAAATGAATAGTATTACCTTCATATAGTCTTAATGGTCTAGCGGATCTACCGTGTAATCTATATTCTGACAAGGTATTTTGTCTTTGTCTATCAATATTCTCTACAGTAGCCTCTAGTACATCTGTATTTTTAGTTCTTGGTTGACCACTTGGGCCCACAGGCCAACAATGATCATAACTAAATATTACAGCTGTTTCACCTAAAGTAGTCATATAATCTTCTGGTAGAGTAACTGTATACTCTTCTGGATAGGTTGTGAACTGATAAGATTTTCTTGTGACTAAACTACGAAGATCGTCAATTCTCTTTTGATCTTGTTCAAAACCAGTTTGCTTAAAATTGATACCAGAGTATCTAGTTTTAATAAACTTAATTAAACCAGCTGTTAACCAATATTCAATATCTGAAGTAGTAGGTTTCGTTAGATTACTATCTAACTGAGCTATTTCTAATTCAAATGCTTCTTGTAAGTCAATGTACCTCATTATTGTTGATTATTTGGTTGTTTTACTTGTAATCTATATTTACCTTCAGTAATAAACATATTAACTGCTAAATCTACAATTTCACTATGAATTGATTCTGGTAGTTCACATTTACTAGCTCCATCAGTAGTATTGAATCTTAATGGTTTTCTATAGTAAGTTAATGTAACATTACCTAATGTAGTATATGCATCTACTGCTACTTCTATATAGTTATATTTAGTAGTAGGATCTGATACTAATGCAACAGCAGGTTGCCTAATAATAGGTGTGTTGTATGCAGTTTTAATAAACTTACCTAGATCCCTATACTTAACTAATTGATTGTCTACCCTAACAAAATCCTTGTATTGTTTATATGTACCTTTCACTTTACTAAAAGAATGTACATATAAGAAATATTCTTCAGTAGACATATATGGTAATCTGTATCTTGTGAAACCGTTAAGAGTAGTACCTGTTGCAGTTAACTCTTTTTCTACTAATAAACTCTTAATAGAATCTGTATTTCTAGTATGTATGTTAGTTTCAGTTTCCATCTGATCATCACCAACATAGTTCATCATTACATACCTATCTTGAGCTTCATTTAGTATTGAAAATATAAGATCAGAATTAGGCTTTTGGTCTATAGTAAGAGTAGGATCTATTAATTGTATCCTGCGCTCAAATTCCATTTGCATATTTTTTGCGTCCATCTATACCTCCTATTCTGATAATTGTGCTACGTACTGTGGATGTGTTTGAGTTCTTGGAGATTCAATATTCTCAATTGCCATGTCAGCAGCTAATTTAACTACTTCATATTGCATATACTCTGGAATTTCATCTAGAGTAGACGTAATATCTTGATTATTAATCTTTCTTGGGTATGCTAAATAAGTAATATCTATAGTGTAGGGACCTACCATAAGATCCCTATCTATAAATACTATTAACTTATTATCCTCTAGTATTGCTACAGGTTCTTCAATCCAAGGTTTATTATTATAAGTTTCTAAGAATCTAGTAGCTTGTTCGTGACTAATAAGTTTTACTGTAGCTATTTTATTACTACCAAAATGTAAAATTCCTTCTAAGAAGTACATACGCTTATCTTGAGTATCATCACCATAAGTAATACTAGATTTGAAATTATTCATAGTAAGTCTATTACTTATAGATTCACTTAGTAAAGACAATCCCTTATCAGTTTTTACTAAACCTTCTAAGTCTGCTACTCTTTTTACATTACCTTCAAATGGTATTCTAAGAGTATTATTACCAGTAGCTTTAGTAGCTATCTTACTTAGATACGCTGTATATAACCAATAATCAATTTCCTCAGGTAAGAAAGATGGACAGCCAGATATACCAATATTAACGGCATTTTTATCTGCTTCAATCTTAAATGCTATATGTGCTTCTAATACTGTCATATTACTTAGATTCTATTTCTTGCATGATAGCTAGTCTTATATCTTGATTCTTTTTATCATCAAGCATCAGTACAGCTTCATCCATACTTCGACCGATTACATCAGTACCATAGTAATACATATTTTTATTCTTACGAATAATATTTTTACTAATAGCTTCTTCGATCAAGTATTGAGTTTCTTTATTCTTATTATTTACCCACAGTAGTAAATATCTTTGTGGATCATTTTCAATAAGTTCATTCAGCTTACTTTCAACTAACTCATTACTAATTGAATCTGACTTAATACCATAAAGTCTAAGACATTTACGCATTTCTTCAAGAGACATTTTAGTAAATGCTGAATAAGCCTCACGTTTAACTTTAAATTTCTTATTATTCTCTTCTGCCTCTGCTTGAGAATTACTTAGCAAATAGTCAGTACTTGGTGTAATATTACTAGTACCAAATGCTACTCTTTTGTGACTTTTTAAGAATAAATACTTTAATTCATCCTCTGGTTTTTCAGTATGTATATATAGATCCTTATTACCTAACTTAACTGAATAAGTAGCCCAGAATGGACTATATGGTGCTAAATGACCTTCTGGATAACCAATAGCTTTTTCAAGTCTACGAGCATCCTCTTCTGTTAAACCAGTATATCTGTTTCCTGATCTAGTCCAATACGGACCAATATAATCACCACAATTTTTAAACTTTGAAATACCAACCCAAGGGTTAGTTCTAATAAATCTTAACGTTGCTTCCATATATTCTTAATTAAATATAGATTTTAAACCTGTTAATAAAAAAATATAGGGGCTATTACGCCCCTATAAGTTATATTGTATAATATTGGCGTACTTATACGTGCCACAAGCTTTCGGTTAGCCTTCGGCATCCATAATCAATTCTCCACATCCCCGGGGGTCTCTCAACATAATACCCATCTCACCTAAGAAGTGAACAGAGTAACCGTCTTTTGCATTAGAACGCAAAGTGTTGATAGATTTAGCAGGACCAGCAGGAGAAATAGAACCACCAGTATACCACTGCATGAATTCACGACCCTTACGTACTACCTTAACAATGTTTGCTTCGCCATCTCTACGACTTACATCCAAGAATGTAAAACGATAAGACTCAAGCGGCTTACCAGAAAGCGGGTGTAACAAACGATTGAACGTAGTGTTGTCATACAACGGGAAGTGTTTCAATGTCAACTCAATACCATTAGTCATCTTGTATGTTACAAACTGACCACCCAAAGTCAACTCCTGACCACTACCACTGATAAACTTAGTATCAATTACATTCATCGTAGCAGCTTTTTGCTTCAATACACGGTCAAACTCACGAATACCCATTTCACCAGTTAAGGCTACGAACTTACGCTCATTAGTACCAAGAATATTGTAAGACAGATCAAACAAGAAGTCCTCAAGCAACTCTGCTGTCAACTCAGTGTAATAACGTCTATTAGACGGTGCAATCTGCTCAAGCAAACCAGCTGGCAAGTAAACTGGACGACCATTAGTACCTTTCAAAGAGAAAGTACCATCAGCGTTACGATTTGACTTAGAGTAAACCATCATCATCTCACAACGTTTTCTCCATTCACGCATTGCCACCCATTCTTGATAGTCAGACCACAAATAAGATTTCTTACCTGTTTTAGGATCCTTCAATGCAATCCACAATACAGTTGCATAAGCCGTACCTGTAATATCATAACTCAAACGAGTCGTGAATAAGTAGTTACGCATCTTGAATTGAGTATTGTAGTTCAGGATATCTGCCTCTTCACTGTACTCCTCATAAGCAGAACCAAGACGTGACATTTCACGACCAGCTAACAAATACTTACCCGGAACATATGAACTAGACTGACCATCAGCGATGAACATAGTATAGCACCACAAGTTACCGTCCTGTACAGGAGCACCTTGAATACGTAATTGATATTCTTTGTCATCAAGTACTACAATAGCACCCGGACCAAACCATTTATCTTCTACCCATACTTGGATAGGTGTGTTGCCAATACCAGCCATGATTGTGTCAGCATTAGCAGCAGTAATTTCAGTACCCTGCCATTTTGCAGAGCGAATTGTTACAGCTCTATCGGTATCAATTTCAACATACCATTCGTATGTACTTTGATCAATAGTCATTACGTTACCAAGACCACCTGTGATAGCATCAATGGAAGTACCATAAGCACCGTCTTTTGCGGCAAATACGTAAGAAACAATACGTTCTACTTCATACGGTCTTGACAACATTGCTTCTGAAATCTTATTCTCGTCAATAAGATCTGAAAACCATCTACTTTTACCGATCTGTAAATTATTCAGAATTCCGTTATCCATAAATTAATTTATAATCTTTAATTATTGTTTAAACTTCGTGCTGCGATACTCCATATAGAGTTTGATGAACTAGTGTGAATTCTTTTAGTGCCTTTCGTAGCACCTGTTGTCTTTAAACTTTGTTTCAAGGTCTTTATAGCAGAGCTAGTTCCAATTTTTTTTGCAGTATCTAGCAAAGTGTCTCCCTTCATAGTAAAATAGGCAGACTCAATTAAATTTTTTACACTCTTAGAATAGTCTTTCTGATATTGAGTAAGACCATCTGAGTCCGCTTTAAAGATATAATTCAATAAAGCTTTTTTATCCTTTTCAGGAATAGCGATACCTCTGATATCTTTCAGCGATTTAATGTTGGTGACAACGTCATCGACAAATTTTTGTTGGCGCTCGATTCTTGCCTCATTTTGCTTTTCCTGATCAATCAATAGCTGTTCCTTCTTCTTTTCGGTAATCTCCTTCATTAGTTCAAGAGCTTCCTCTGCTTCATCTTCTAGAATACCAGCATCTTCATACTTCTCTAGTTTACTCTGGATTCTCTTCTCACTAAACCCTTTTTCTAACAACAATTCACGAATGATTTGCTTTTGATTACTCTCAATTGAAGTGTCAAAGTTATCAAAATCAATAGCAGCACTAACTTGAAAATAATCTTCTAGTTTACCACCATTACGAACAAATTCATCAATCTTAGCAACCTCTTCACTTGAATACTCTGGAGTTGAATTTTCTTCAATTAAATCCTTGAAGTATTCACATAATTCCTCTACTGTTTTAGGTTTCTGTACTTCTTCATCCTCTTCAAAGTCTAACCCTAATTCCTCAGTAATAGCATCAAAGAAAGCACTAACTTGAATACCTTCATTATCTAACTCTTCCTCTTCAGTAGATGTTTCCTCAACATTTTCTACTTCTTTAGTCCGTTTATCTTTCTTTTTAGGTTCTTCAACTTCTACTTCCTTTTCTTCTACTTCTGTTTCCTCTTCAGTTTCTTCAGTTTCTTCAACCTCAGTATCTTTTTCTTCTTTAGAAGTATCTATTCCAAATACTTCTTTTACTGAAGGACCTCTGTTAGTTCTTTGTAAACGTTTGATTTCATCATCAGATATATCATCATTACCTGTACTAAACGTACCTGTTACTAGAGGATTGTTTAATGTTTCAGATGACAATGCATCTGCTACTGCTTCCCAACCTAATAGTGTATTACTATTGTTATCCATAATTATATTTAATTAGATTTATTAATGTTTCCATTTAGCGGCGTTCCTAGCAAAGTTAGCTTTTTTCTTCATAGCCGGACTTGCTTTACTACCTTTCTTTAATACTTTATTTGCATATTCTTGTACACCCATACCAGCTTTCTTAGCTGCAGCTTTAAATGTACCTCTCTTGCTTTTCTTGATATGTATTCCACCATTCTTATAACTTGGTACAGGATATAGTGGGTATACTCCTTCTAACTCTTTCATATTGATTATTTGTTTTCTTGTTCTTCTCCAAAGAACATAGGTAATCCTAATGGAACTGCCCATTCGATTGGAGTAAGATTGTTCATTCTATTTATAAAACCTTGCTTATCTGGTCTAATATCATATAGAGTTCGTAATACTGGGTTAACCCTATTTGCATATTTACTACGATAAGATAAATATTCTTCAATCTTATCCTGAGTAATAGGATCTGTCCAATTATTAATAAGACCTTCTTTTTGCATACCCCTTTTAAGCTGAATCATGTGAGCTTTATTTTCACTAGGTGTAGTTAAGTATCTATACGTGTTAGGGTTAACATCCATCAAACTCTGTCTTATTTCATTATAACTCATTATGTTGTCTCTATCTAGTAGATACTCCATATAGTTATTCGTAGCATCTGCATTATGTACTCTATTAACTAAAGCATCTGCTAAGTGACTGATTTCATGATTTGCTGTCCCTTCTAGATAATAATCTGGATTAAGACTAATTGTCATATCTTCTATAGTAGGCTGATCTACTTTACCGGTAGTTCTACCATATATAGGATTCCCAGCACTATCATACATTTGTTGATGCTTAACGTACTTACCTCTATTAGCCATATCCTGAAAAGCAATGGCAGATGCAGCTTTCTTATAATTTGTACCATAAGCTTTATCAACCTTTTCAAGAGTTTCTACACTACCATCAGTAGGCATAAATAAATCATTAGTAATCTTACTAAGTTCCTCATTTGTAGTCCATTGTGTCCATTTGTCTACTTCTGGATGGCTTTTTATAAAATCTGGAATTGATTGTTTTTTGACAATTTTCAATTTATTAACTGATCCAGGAAATACCGTTGTTTGAGAAGGAGTTTGTATTCCATCATATTTTAAAGCTTCTAAATTGGATTGTAATAATTCTTTTACTCTGTTTGATTCAGTTTTATATAAATTTAAATCTGTACCCACCACATCATATACCGTAGGGTTTAATTCTCCACCTAATGGTTTACTACTTCTACCCAAATGTATCGGAGCATCAGGACTTTTAATATTTGCAAACTTTGGTGCATTTTTAGGCGATTTATGCCACAAATTTATACCTTTCATCGCTTTACTACCACCCTCTGCACTACCTATAAATTGAGCATCAAATTTATCAAATCTTACCGGACTACCGTGATAAAATAATTGTTTGGATTTAGGAACAGATTTCACAATATTTATTGCATCCGATAAAACTTCAATGCCACTAGGCATTGGTAAAGCTGCTGAAACAAATTGAGTCCTAGGATCATTAACAAATTCGTTAATACCAGCAGTAGTAGCATTTCTAACAGTTTGCCAATTCTTCGCAGTTTCATAACCCTGTGATCTAGCTATATCACCGAACCTGTTCTGAGGATATACGTTTACTTCGGGTAAACTATACACTGCAGCTACGGAGTTATCCTTTCCATCTTCATACTCAGGAATAGAATCAAATTGCTCTTTAATATCAAAATATGTAGCATCAGGGTTATTTACCCTGACACTATCATATATCTGTTTTCTCTCTTTAAGAGATAGATCTTTCCATTTCATACTAGTAATATTTACTTACCTGTCTTACCTGGTTTACCTTTTCCACCCTTTTTAGAGCCTCCTTTACATGCCATAATTGTTATCTCCTATTTTTTAGTTTTACTTTCACCTACCACTTTATTCTTAAGAGCAGTTTTAGCCTTAAGTTTCTCTCTATCCATTGCAGCTTTATCTTTCTGAGCTTGCAACTTCTTAGCTTCATCAAGTTTTTTCTTTTCAAGAGCTAATCTTTCTCGCTCAATTGTAGCTTTAAGCTTTTCAGCTTTTTCAGCTTGTTCAATCTTACGTTTTTCTAGCTCCTTTTTATTCTCTTCAGCTCTAGCTTTATTAGCTAAATCCATTTGTTTACTTACAGCATCAGATACAGCTTTTTGTCTAGCTATTTCTTGATTACCGATCTCAATAGGATCTGGTATACCATTCATATCCTGATCCATATTCTCAGATCCTCTATATGCATTCAATTGAGCTACAGTAATCTTAGTAGCATTATCTTGATCAATCTTATATTTTTCAAGATCAAGCTCAGCTTCTTTAAGCATAAGTTCTTGCTCTTTAACTTGATTCTGCATCTGTATTAATTGTTGTTGCTGTTCAGCTTCTTGCTGTTGCATTGCTTGCTGTTGTGATAATCTTTGTTGTTCAAGTTCTTGTAGTTTACTCTTGATTAATGATAGATTATCCATAGTATACATTTCAGCAGCATCTACTAAACTTGCACCATTCTGCATAGCAGGTTGAATTAATGCTCTAAGTTGTTCAATAGCCTGTACTTCTTTAGTACTATCAGTTACAAAGATATCAAAGTCTTCATAAGGGAAATTATCAGCTAATGTTATGAATGCTCTAGTAGTATCATCAAATATGTAATTTAAATACTGTTTATCACTATCCTTCCATGCAGCTTTAGCAGTATTTAATAACATAAGCAATGCTTGTCTTTTCACCTGATTATGCATCCAGAATAATGGTTCTGTAATATGTGCAGATTGAATAACCGAACGTTCCACGTTACCTACTAATTCAGTACTAGATATAGCTCCTTGTCTTTGTGGTGTTACTCCAGATAACTCTGAAGCCATCGATTCAATTTTATCTAGTAATTGAATATATTGAGCGATAACATTACCCATAGTAAGATCCCAAGTAGTAAATCCATTAAAGTTAGATGGTCTACCTCCTTCCCTACCTGGAATATCCCAACCTTCATCATATGGGTTAATGAATGCTACTCCTAGTGCACTTAAATAATGCATCCATTTAGCAGTATCAATACCTAAACCTTTTGGTATCTGTGTAACATCCATTACAGGAACTTTACCTTTATCCCTAGCCATTGCTAATTCCATTCTATAGAATGTCGTAATGTACAAATATTGTAGAGGCTTCATAATACTAACTAAAGACTTAGGAGCACTATTAGTATTACTATAAACAATTCCTGTATATGGTAATCGTTGAGAATTAAGATTCTTACTTGTAATGTATTGGTATTCAATAGGTTGAATTCCAAAGTAAAGATCATCAGCATTATATCCTTCCCATACTTCAATGATCCAATCCCATTCAACATTGACTTCATTACCAGTAGTCTTGTAATACTCATCTACTACAAACTCTTCCTCTTCTCCAGTTTCAGGGTTAACTATAGTAACAAAACCAATCTTTTTAAAAGATTTCCAACATACATGATATACTACTACATCCTCTGCATCTCCATAAGGATTATGATCAGGATACTTACTGTAGATTTTCGTATCAATATGATTCCAATCATCTACCATGTTCTTATCACCTAACCAATTCTTAGCTCCTTTACCATATTGACCAAATTTCTCTAGTAGTTGGTTAAGCTGTTTTTCATCAAGTTTATCATAAAACTCATCATATACCTGAGTATATGGCATAAGCATTTTATAACAACACATTGAAGCTTCATGAATAAACTCAATTCCTTCAGCATCATCAAACCAAAAGTTCTTTGGATTAACTCTATTCAAACAAGGCTCCCCATTCCTGATGCCTACATATATTACTTCTTCACCAGCAATTAAACCGTCTTTCCAAGTTTTTACAAACTCATGATCAATATTTAAGGAGTGTTTTAGATAGTTTAGTGTATGATAAGCAGTAACTTCTGCCACGTCTTTATATTCCTTAGTAAGGTATTCCTGTATTTGCTCTGGGGTTTGTATTTCACCAGAAGATAATGCTTCCTCATACCTAGCCTGTTCTTCAGGACCCATCTTAGCCATAATAGATGCTTGAACATAGTCAAGTAACATTTGTTTAGCTTTTTCCTGCATCTCACTTGCAGCTGCATCACTAGTCCTACATACTTTGAAATTAAATGGTCTTTTAGTTTCTTCACCAATTAATAAATCGATTTTAGGTCTAATAATGTTATAGTCTTGAGCTACTGCTGGAAATCCATCATCTTGATTAAAAGGATTTGTAACATATTTTAAATCCTTCTCACTGTATACACTATTATATAAATCATAGTATGTTTGCATCTCTTCATCAGTAGGTATTGAACTACCATTACTTAATTGAGATTGCCCTATGATATAGTCTACACATGTTTTTTTCCATTCTTCACTCTTTTGGCTAAAAGGTATTTTTTGTATAGGAAAGCTATTTACTGTGCGTTCCATATTTTAAAATGAAAATGTTAATATATTTGAATCAAATAATTTATTTGTAGAATCAGAAGTATCTTGTTCAAACCATTTATCTGTGAATATTGGTGTATCAAACAATCTTTGCTTCTTCTCTATTTCTTGTTTTTGTTTTACTTGAGCTGTATATAATTGTTCCCTATATATCATTACTTGCATCAATGCCATTACACGGTCAAAGTTACCTTTATCATTGTATTGTATTAATTCCTCAAGTAATGGTTCTGATAATATAGACTCAAGTCTCATATGACCAGATTCTACTTCTTCCTCTAGCCATTCTTTAATTTTACCTTCTCCCCAAAGTTTAATTTCCTTGTTCATATGACAGCCTTTCCTTCTATTTACTTTGGAGTCTCTTACAATGTCTTTAATAATATCTGGTTGATCTGCTAATAAGTAGTCACAATGTTTATTGTTAAAATAAACAAATAAACCTGTATTTTGATTTTCACACATTAATCTTGCATTATAGTATACTAGTAGCTTTCTTACGTTCTCATAGAACTCTTCTGATGTTTTTGGTCTACCAGTATACTCAGCAACTATGATATCACTGTATGATTCAAAATTCTGTATACGTTTGTATATGAATACTGATCCTAGTGAGTTAGTGCCAGATTGATCATGGTCATAAGGGTCACAACCTGCTATATATAAACCTATAGGTGTTTCAGGACATGGATGTTCCCATATTACTATAGATCCTTCAGGATTTGCTTCTTTTGGTAATGGGTATTGTGTAATATCACCTGTTTTTTTAATACTCCATTTTACAGTTCCACCATCCCAAGTAAGATCGCCTATTTGTTTATGATTTTGCAATTTCTTATTAGTTCTAATACGAGCTAATTGTTTTTGTAATTCCCTTTTAGGGAATATATTACCTGTTAACTCTGTAAATGCTTCTGCAGGAGTTTCAGCATGCTCAGCTACATATCTATCGATAGCTTGCATTGTTTTTGCATTCTTAAGCTCTTGCTCTCGTAATGATAATATGTATTTCCTTGATGCTTCATGATTAGTATTACCATCATTATCCATGAACATACGATTTCCATTTTCATCTCTTGAATCTAGATTAGTATGTTGTGGAATAAAGAACCCACAGTATTTTCCACCAACTGCACAATCATCCCATATATTAGGGAAACCTAAGCAGTTATAGGACTCAGGATCATAAAATGCTTCACGTAATGGGGCTACTGCATCACCTTGATCACCACCAGTACCAAACATGATCATAAGTCCAAATGCTACACCATCATGTTCTACAGATGGTCTTGCAATTTGCCATGCTGCTTTTAATTCAGCAAATGTACCTGCCTCTTCCCAGAGTATAAGTACACCTCTTTTACCACGTACTGCATCAGGATTATCTTTTAATGATACACCAATGATTTCAGATTTATAACCAGCTTCAGTTTTATTACCATAATCATCAGTAACCCACATAGATGCTCTACGCCTCATAGATGTATTTACTGCTTGACGTTTTTTACCCCATGCTGTATATTCATCAATAAAGTCCATATAATCCCAAGCCTTAGTAAGGATACCGTCATCTGTAAGATATTGTTTATTTGATGCATATACATATGACTTTGATTCTGGTACAAGAAAGAAATTACGGCAAAGCATAGCACCACCTTTATAACTATTGTGGGTAGGAATAAAGTCCTTTGTGATATACAAATGGTTTTCATTATCTATACACAAACATCTTTGTTTTTCAAACTCTCCTGTTTTACGTATAGATTTGATACCTATTCCTTTGTAATTATATTTTCTATCTTTGCGTATCTTTTCAAGTTTCCTTGGTAATTTAAATATATCTTCTTCTGTAGTTACAGTAAGTTCCCAATGTGGACGAGTATCAGAATAATTGCCGTTATTAAAATCTACATTGTTTCTGCCTGGTATTTCTTTAGACTTTTTACATCTTATACCAAGACTTCTTAATACAAATACCATATCGTCTATTAATTGTTCAGAAGTTGATACAAAACTACATGCTCCATTAGTTATAGAACCATCTGTATCCATTAATCCTCTAATCAATTCAAAGCGATTTTCAATGCTTGTAAATTTATAATTTTCAGGTATAAACTTATTGTATGATTTTACTTTTACTTTTAAATCTTTTAATTGTCGATTAAGTTCATTTATACCTTGTACTTTAGATTTGATTACGTAATTGTACTGTTCTTTATGTTCAATAATGTAATCTGGTAATCTTCTTTGTAATTCTTCTACTATAAATTCGTCTGCTGTACTGAATCTTACTTGATCCCCACATATGTAACCATCTCCGAGTAATACACCCAATACATATGGATCTACTGTAACGGGTCTCTCATCAAAATTCAATGGATTTAATTCTGGTATCTTATATGGATAATGTTCTTTGCCAGGACTACCTTGTTTCAATTTGCGTTTCATGTAATCCACAGTACGCATTATGTAGAATTTCTTTCCGTTACGACATGTTGCCCATAAATGATTTGCGCCACATCTCACTTTTCTTCCATCTTGAAATTCCACTTCATAAATTTCTGTAGTACCTTGCTCTACTATATCACCAATTCTAACTGGGCTTCCATTGGGGTTCATAACCAAATCGCCAACTTTCAAACTTCCCATTGGAACATAGCCTGTTGGAGTAAGTACCGGTTCAGAGTATGGTTGTTCATAACCCTTACGTCTAGCTTTTGCTACACATAAGTGTTTACCTTGTTCTTGTGCTTCCTCTATTGCTTGAAAGTAATAGTAATCATAATCATAGAAATCTGGAAATGTACGTTCACTGACAGATTTCCATTCTTTTAAACCAGTTTTCCTATTAGTTACTTCCCTATATACTTGTCTTACTATGGGACAATAATTTAAATAAAAATAATGATAACCTGTTATAAAGTCACCATCTTCTGCAGTATAACCATATATACATTTTTCTACTTCTTGATCCCAAAAGCTATAGTATTCAGTAGTACCTTTCGGATACTGACAATAAGAACCGCTGTTAATAAAGTTTAATGCAGGCTGACGAAATTTATCAGAGTTTTTGATCTTCTTATTAAAGTCTATCATACTTTAGGGTATTATATAATAATACCCCACACCTTTTGAGTATGGGGTAATTTTTAATTATTGCTATTTTTGATTTTCTTATTGAAATCAATCATAATTGTTATCGATTAAACCACTGTTTGATCTTTAAACCTAGTCTCTTATACCAAGGTGCTTTAGTTGGTTTAAGATCCATAGATTTTGAATAAGCTTCTTTCTTTTCTCTATATGCAATTTCTTCAGCCAGTTCGATTTCTTTTCTAGCCTCATTCTCATGAGCTGGGCCAAAATCAATAATCAAATCGAACGGTTTCTCTTCAACTTTAACTAGTTTAGCCTTACTTGTTTTCTTTGTGCTAGTAGTTTTCTTTTCCTTAGTCATAGTTCTTAATTTTTAACACTGCCTGTAACGGCAGTTAGTTTTATTTTGTTTCAAATTGTATTACTTATCGTACAGCTTGTCTATTTGATAGCTCATATGGATTAACTTCTACTCCACCTCTAACTCTACTACTTGCCATCTCTTCAGATCTCACAGCAGTTTCTAATGCATCAAGAGATTTAATAGTATTACCGAGCTTTTCCATACCTGCTAATATTAATTGAACTTTCTTATCATCTAACTCATCTTGTAAAGACTCTGCATAATATCTAGATACACTATCTAATTTAAGTCTTGCATTCTTAAGTAGTCCTAATATTAGGGTTTCATTGAAGTTAATATATGCTTGTTCTGCCTCTAATACCTCTACTGGTAATTTATAATTTGCATCTCCAAATAGTTCTTTCCTTAGTCTAGGTCCTATTTCTTCAGGACTCATACTTTGGACATATGGACTATCATATTTATTCTTGAGTACGATATAACTTATTTGTTTAGTGGCTGTTTCTTTATCTGCTTTATCAGCATCCCATAACTTTTTAAAGCATGGGATACCTAAAGCATCATTGTGAATAATCACTTTACCACCAAGTATGTCGAATAGTTTCATTAGTATTAATTAACAATCGCTAGGGGCACATGCTTCACAACATTCATTATGTCTATTTTTCTCGTATTCGAGATTTCGCTTAAAGTTGTTATATAATTCTTCACTCTTTATAATAGCAATATCTCTATCATCATCACTTCTATTATAAGAAGCATACAGAACAAGAACAACATCCCCAGTTTTTACCTCATACTCCTTACCGTTAAATTTAAGGATACCGTCTTCTTCAATTACCCAAGCCCAGTCGATGTTCAAATAATGATTACGAATAGCGTGTTCTTCCAGTAAATCAACTTCTCTTCCCAATATATCTTCTAAAGCGTATTTCAAGTCAAAGAAATTACTAAAATAATCTGTTACTTGTGCTTTGTCGAAATTAACTATAAAATCAACATCGTTTTCTTTATTAAAACGATTCGT
>OHPO01000224.1_pt1 | contig 31514 bp, 42 predicted proteins | sample 1577741 | NCBI WGS metagenome assembly OHPO01 (sample SAMEA3879574, study PRJEB24766) | human gut metagenome | biome: human-associated habitat; feature: feces | place: USA | collected 1985/1987
TTTGTCACAAGTGCGGACGTGCCGAGCAAGACAAGCGACTTGACGAACGACAGCGATTTTGTAACGAACTCCGCAATCGGCAAAGGCACTTTGACTATCCAAAAGAACGGAGCGAATGTTGCGACTTTTGGCGCAAATCAAAGCGAAAACGCGACGGCGAACATTTCCGTACCTACAAAGACAAGCGACCTTACGAATGACAGTGGTTTTGTCACAAGTGCGGACGTGCCGAGCAAGACAAGCGACTTGACGAACGACAGCGGCTTTTTAACGAAAAACAACATTGTTGCGGGCGATAACGTAACCGTGACCGACGAAAACGGCAACGTTAAAATAAGCGCAACGGGCGGCGGTAGCGGTGGCGGCGTTACTTATACAAAGTTAGTAGGTTCAGTTGATTTTACAATAACAGCATATACTGACGACCCTTATTTTTTAGGCCAGAATGCAGCAACGTGGTCTTCAGCTGTTGGTAAAGCATTAACAAGTACAACAGATATGGGGCTTTTTATTGGTACTTCTTATACTATGGTGGTTAATATACAAGGTACTTCTACAATGTTTTCTGCCAAAGCGGAAGATGGAAGTTCTTATGGGCTACAAGGTAGTAAAGTATTATGGTTCAAAAGAGATAATATATCTTCTCAATTTTATATATATGACCACTGTACTATTGTAGGAGGTAATATACAAGCAGGAAATGGGTGTATCTTCGTTGCTGATTTAGGTTCTGACATAACAATAGCAGATATAAATTATTTTTCAGGTAAACGTGGAGTACTTACACCTGTTACAATTACTAATTCAGCAATTAAAATAAATAGCGCCGTTACAATGTACATCAATTCGAGCCTTGTTGTTAGCGGAACGAAAACAGACGGAAGCATAACCCTTACAGCAAGTACGGAAGGTTCAGTGTCTTATGAAATGGAAATTCTCAACACATCGACCGAGGGACTTTTTGAAGTCATAAACGCTTATGTACCTGACGTACCTACGAAAACAAGTCAACTTGAAAACGACAGTAACTTTGCAACGACCTTAGATATACCGACTACAACAAGTCAGTTGCAGAACGACAGCGGGTTTGTGTCGGTTGGGGAATGGAAAGAGTGGACAAGCACAAGCGTCTTAGCAGAAGAAGGGCTATACGAAATCGTTACTACCGAATATCCATACGATGGAAACAAAACATTCTTTGTACAATACGAACAAGGCAAACCAAATAACGGGGCTTGTTGGGTTTCTGTGCTAACAGCTGGAAGCGTTACGGTTGTTTCGCCTATTTGTTCTGGTGACGGAACATTACACGTTGACCGCTCGGGTTCGGATTCTTCTACAACAGAACCTTTACCGTTCAAATATCGCAAAATAACCAATTAAAAGGAGACAAAATAATGTTATACAACAAAAACCTTAAACGCATAAAAACAAGTGCAGACTGTATCACTTGCGAACATTTCGACAACACTACAAAACAATGCAACGGCTTGAACGTAACTTGCTTTGAACTTAACCCAGACAGTTTGGACGACACGCAAAGAACACTTGCCGAACTTGCGGAACTCAAAGACAAGGTAAATCAACTCATAGAAGTCGTAAACAAACACTCGGACGACATTGCAAACTTATTCAATGCAGTCGAACAAGGCGAATTTTAGCGTGCTACCGCTTGAAAAATCTTAACGCTCTCGTCGGGTAGCAACGGCACGGGCAAAGGAGTAATCTATGTTTGGAGCATTATCACTTACAGCAGAGCAAATCGACCAACTCCGCAACATTGCGGCAGTCGGCGGTAAATGGCTTATGGCGGCGTTTACGGCACTCGGCGGACTTGCAGGCATCGCAAAAATCATCACGACTTTTGTGGCAAGAAAGAAACCCGTCAAACTCAATCAATCGGACTACGAAGCAATCGCGAACGCTATCGTCGATAAGACCAACGGCAGTATCGAAATCAATATGTCTTCGGAAATCGACAAGGCAACGCGTAACAGACTTACGGAAGTCGAAAAAGTCAACGGCGAACTCGTCAAGGCTTGCAAGCAACTTGTAAAATCGCAAAAAGCAATCGCAAACGCTGTTTCGGACTTTAAGACCATATCTACATCGGCGCGTGACGAACTCAAAGCAAGTATGAATGACCTTGCGGACGGCGAAAACGGGCTTGTGGCGGTCGAAACGCCCAAAGTCGATAAACCTATCGTCAAAATCGAAAAAGTGGCAGAAAACGAAAATACGCCCTTGTATTAAGGGGGTGATACTATGAAACGAAACCCGAAAACCATAATGTCGGCAATAATGGAGTACATTGTGCTTATTGCGCCGACTGCGGGATATGCGATTTATTCCTATACGGACACCCTGCAATACACGATGAGCGCGAACTCAAAAGGTTTCTTTTGGACTTTGATAAGCCTTGCTATTCTTTGCGCTATAATCTACGGCATTTTTAAGTCAAGGTATGACGAGTATCTTAAAGGCTATTACCAACATAAAGCAGATTTGAAAGTCGCGGATAACCCGTCGGAATTGTTAGTCAAGACCGTGGCAAAGGAAGAAAAGGTTGTATCGAACATAACCTACATTCCGATTATGTTCTATCTTTTAATGGCGTTGGCTGTACTTTCGGCGTTCCGCGATGCAATCGAAAAGTTGGAACTCATTATCGAAATCATTGCGGCGAGCGTGTTCGGCAAAGTGTGCTTGCATTGTTTGACTACACATTTACGAGAAGTTGCGACTATCAAAAAGGACGGTGAAACCGAATGAGTAGCGAGAGAAAGAGAGTTGTGCTTGTTGGAAGTCGAATAACCATTAACGCGGCAATATCGTTGTGTATCACGGCGGCGTTGCTTTTGTCAAGTTTCTTTATCTTCAAAGGTATCGAAACGCAAGTATCGGGCAAAGACTTCTGGATACAAAAATCGGTTATGGCAGTCGCTACGTTCTTGTTGATGTTTTCCATTGCGAACGTAACCGAAAACATAATGCTTGCAAAAGACAAGGATATTAACGACCGACTGAACGCGTTAGACACGCATTATCAGACCATTATGGCGAACTACGAAACCGCCGACCTTGAAACCTACATCGAGAACTTGAACATAGCGAACAAGTACAAGAATTATATCCATAAATGGAAAAAGAAACTCCGTTTTGCAAGTAGGTTCAAAAAATGGGGAACGCCGAAAAGGCTCGAAAGAATAAACAAGGCGTTGACCGTTACGGCAGAAGAACTGTGGGAAAGCGGACAAAAGGTTAAGTATCATCGGATAACTTTCAGCCAAATGGTGAGCGGTGCAAACGATGTTTCTCCGAACGACGATGAAAGCGATCTGCGGTCGCACAAAGCACGCTACGGCGCACAAAAGTTTGGGTGGAAGATTTTATCACTCGTGGCTTTTGGGGCTTTCTCGGGGCAATTATTGTACTCGTGGAACGACTTTAACAAGGGTATGATTATCCCGCTTATCTTTCAGTGCGTAACGATTTTAATCTCTGTTTATTCGGGAATATGCTTCGGTTGCGCGATGAACGAGAGAACGAAACAGACCTTAAAGCGCAAGTTAAAGATATTCTCGCAATTCAGGTATAAGATGAACAACAAGGTTGACGGCGTTGCGAACTTGGGCGTGGAAGTAATCAAAGATTTGGAAGTCGAAAGAGCGAAAGAAAAGTCGAATAACCCTATCAAGCGGACTTTTGATGACACGTTCGGGAGCGGACAGCCCGTAAAAGCGGGAGCGTTCGTCGGAAAACTTATCTCGTCAACGATTGATATTGAAGCGGAAAAACTTGCTAACTAAAAGACAAAACCCTCGGCATTTCGTCGGGGGCTTTGCTTTCCAAATCGGAGTGTAAAAATGATGTCAGTCTCATTGTTCGTGTAGCGACAATGGTATTATAGCATAGTGTTTAGTCTTTGTCAATACCAAACCATATTTTTTTTGCGTTTTCGGGCAATTTATCAGGCGCGGCGGGCTTTATGTCAAAATGTCCCGTCGTTTTCAACGCTTCTTTTATTTCTTCGATTTTCTTTTTGTCGGTTATTACTACATTCTCATTCATAGTTATAGATTAAAGGCGACAAAGTGTTGCCACATCATCGCCTTACAAAGGGGGAAACTTAAATGTTAATTTTATTATAAGCGATAAAGCGCAAAAAGTCAAGCATAAATTTTATAAAAAAATTGCAACAAAAGTATTGACAAATGCAAGAAAGGGGTGTATGATATAAGAGTAATCGATATTCGGTGGGCGACAGCATTAAGTATCGGCAAACTGAATATCGGTTATGCAAAAAACCGTCTTAACTATCCCACTGTCGCATAGGGAACTGTTAAGGCGTTTTTTTTACGCTAAAAACCTTTGCAAGGAGAATATATATGATACATAGTTTTAATATCAATATCGCAACAAAATATGGCGTGCATTCCGCTATTATATTGGATAATCTAAATTATTGGATAACGAAAAATCAAGCGAACGAACAGCATTTTTACGACGGACATTATTGGACTTACAACAGCAAAAAGGCGTTTGCCGAACTTTTCCCGTATATGACCGAAAGGCAAATTGACTATGCTTTGAAGAAGTTGATTGACGACGGTATCATAATCACGGGCAAATATAACACAAACAAATACAATCAAACATTGTGGTATGCAATTACAAATTTTGGGTATTCCATTTTACAAAATTGTGAAATGGAGCAAACAAAATTGTTAAATCAAAACGACAAAATTGTTGAATGTAATACAAATAATAAACAAGCAGATATTAAACAGCAAATAATAACCTCTAATAATAAAGAAAACCCGTACACGGAAAAACCGTTTACGGAAAATCCGCAACAATTAAATACTAATCCTTTAAGTACTTATGTTGATAAAAATACTAACAATAAAAAAGAAGAAGAAGCGCACGCAAAAGACCGTTCTATTTACGATGTTATAAACGAACAAGATGAAAAATTAAGATTGCCACTTAAAGAATACATAAAAATGAGAAAGGCAATTAAAAAGCCGATAACTACGCACGGGCTTGAACTTGCGATTGCAAAACTTAAAGGCTTATCGAAAAACATAAACGAACAGATTGAAATAGTAAATTTATCGGTTATGAACAGTTGGCAAGGCTTGTTTCCGCTGAAAAACAACGAACCTGTTGTTGCAAGGGAAGAAGAAACGGAAGAACAAAAGACACAGCGTGAACTTTTAGAACTGCGAAAAGCAAGACCTGACCTTGCGAATTATAGCGACAAAGACTTATTGAGATATTTTTAAGGAAAACGGAAAAATGAAAAGAGATACGCAATTATACTTATTGGCATTAAAGAGATACGAACGCACGATGATGACCGACGGCGAATACATTAAAGACGATGTGTTGTATTGTGCGAACTGCAATACGCCGAAAGCGATGCCCGACCTTATCGACCAAAACGGCAATCTTGTGATGTGTGCGTGTGAGTGTCGCGACAGGCGAAACCGTGAAGACGAAGAAGAAGAGCGCAAATGGAAACTGTTGCAGAAAATAGCGCAACTTAAAGAAATCTCGCTTATGGACGAACGGTATTCAAATGTAAGTTTTGAAACGAGCGCAAGGGGAACGGACGAATACGAAAAAGCCGTCGGAGTGTGTAAGGACTATTGCACGAACGCAAGACAGAACTTTAAGGACGGCAAAGGTTTATTCATATACGGCAATACGGGAATGGGCAAAACGCATATATCGGCGTGTATGGCGAACGACCTTTTGGAGCAGGGCTATAAAATCAAATTCACGAACATAAACCGCATAATCGACCTTATCTACGAAAATGCGACCGCCGAACTGACGGAAATAAAGCGATGCGACTTCCTTTTTTTGGACGACTTCGGCAAAGATGTTGTGATGAAAAACAATCAGGACACTTGGTTGCAGTCGAAAATTTACAACATAATCAACGACCGTTACATAGGCGAAAGACCGATTATAATCACTTCTAACAGCACTTTAAGAACGCTTATGCAGAAAGGGTATGATATTGTTACAATCGACCGCATAAGGGAAATGTGCGAGCAGATTGAGGTTAAGGGGGATAATTGGCGTTAATAAGCAATGCACCGTCGGGGCGGCGACGGAGTAAATAAAAAACAAAAACATAATAAAATAACACCCTTGTCGGGAAACCGCCCTTTCTCGGCTGACATAAAAAGGACTTTACAAAACCACGGGAGTGTGATATAATGAGTAAATCAAAGGCGAACGAATTATTACAGGAACTGCATTCTAACCTTACGGCAAATTGGACGGGGAAAGCACGCTTCTCGTCGTCGGAAGCAATAAAGATGTGTCGGGAGATTGTCTATGAATACGATAACGATGATAGTAATCGGGATAACGCTGTTGATAGTGTTTCCGTTGTTGGCGAATAATGACTGATTTCGACGAAAAGTGGAAAGAGTACCGCAACAGGGCGATACAGGCATTAGGAACGGCGATTGTAATCACCTTGATAGTTGTGGCGAACATAGGTCTTATAGCGTGCATAGGACGACTGACGGCGCAACAAACAAAGTATCTTCTGTATGCTCAATGTGGACTTGTTGATGTGTTCGGGTGCGTTGGAATGGTGCATTGTTATCACTACTTTGACAAATGGAAGGAGAAGAAAAATGGGAATGATAAGAACGAATGACGGCAGGGTGATTGTTGCTATACCGTCGATGCAGAAAATCGGAGAAAGCAAGTGGGCGGTTTATTTTATGGAAGATAACCAACTTTACACGGCTATATACTACACGGAAGAAAAGGCACGGCATAGGTATGAAAAGGAACTTGAAAAATGCACTCGATAACGGGTGTGTTTTTTTGTGCGAAAAATTTTTGAAAAAACTTTGAAAAAAATATTGAAAAACTATTGACAATAAGACGGGGCGGGTGTATAATGTAAGAGTAAAGATTAAGAAAGGCGCAAGCCAAAGGAGAAAGATATGAACGCGAGAGAATTAGCGGAAAAACACGGCGTGAGCCACACATTGATTTATAATATGGCGAAGAAACTCGGCAGACTGCCGACGGACGAAGAAATCGAAAACCGTAACCGCAAGACGGGAAGACCGCAAAAGTACAGGAGTATCGAAGATGAAGACGGAAAATAGTTGTTATAACTGCCCGAACAGAACGGAAGCGTGCCACGATAATTGCGAAGTTTACAAAGCGTGGAAAGCCGAGTACAAGCGCAAGGAAAAGGAAGAAACGAAGACACGCAAAGCGTATTACAATTACGTCTATTATAGGAGTAAGGACTAATGTACACGGTGTTTTGCGGAAGAGTATGTTGCAATTTCAGCAAATTAAGCGATGCGGACTATTTCGCGCGGAAGAACGGAACAGTGGTGTTCGGCATCGCAAGAACAGAAAACGAAAAAGGAGTGAATGAAAATGGTAAAAAGTACAGAATTGACGGACGCGTTCTATGATTATTGGAGCGACGGCGAAAAGGTTGAGTACCTTGAAGCACTTGACGGGGCGATTGCCGAGATAGAAGAACTGGGCGTTGAAACCTACGCAAAGAGAACCCTTGCGAAACTCAAAGAGATGAAAGAGAACTGCAAGGAAGAAATCAAGGAAGAAGCAGAAGCCGAGGGTGTTTGCCCTGATTGCGGAGCGGACTTGGAATACGATGAAAGAAGCGGAGAATATGTGTGCCACGAATGCGGATACAATGGCGGATATGTGCCAAACGAAGACAGACTTGAAGATTACTGACGAACTTCCGACCGCTGACGACCTTATCGAACTTATCGAGACTTTGAATGCGGTCAAGGCGGAGAAGATAGCAAGACTTGAACGATATATTGAGTATCGGGAAGCAAGAAACAAACACGACCGCGAAGACATAGAACGGTTGAAAGAATATTTACAGGAGTGCAAAAAATGAAATTCAGAACATTAAAGGAAGATGAAATCGAGTGCCGAGTTGGACAAATCAGCGCAAAAGGCTTTACGCTCTTACTGTACAAAAACGCAAGGGTAGATATGGACTTGCTGGACGAAACAGTAGGCGCGGAAAATTGGCAACGAGACCATAAGGAACTCAAAGGCAACATCTATTGCGGAGTGTCCATTTGGGACGAGAACAAAAAGCAATGGATAACCAAATGGGACTGCGGAACGGAAAGCAACACGGAAAAGGAAAAAGGCGAAGCATCGGACAGTTTCAAGAGAGCGTGCGTGAATGTTGGCATCGGCAGGGAACTCTACACCGCACCGTTCATATGGATAGACCACGTTAAGGAACGCAACGGCAAGTATGTTCCCGACTATCGCAGTATGAAAGTGCAGGAAATCGGCTACACCGACGACCGCAAAATCAATCGCCTTGTTATTATCGGCGACGGCGAGATTATATACGAATACGGCAAGGAAACGCCGAAGAAAGCGGTTAAAGCCGACGATGCCGAATGGACTGACCTCGAACGGAAAGTCTTTGAGAGCGGCGAATACAAGGCAAGCGAGATTAAAAGCCTGAAAGAAATCGAAATCAAGTACGGCGATTATCACAAAGGCGAAAAACTCGGCGATTTGGACTACGACGAGTGTTGCGAACTTGTCGGCAGAACAAAAAGCGAATGGCTTAAAGACAAAGCAAGCACATACAGAGATTTTCTCGGCGAAGTTTTGAAAGCCGACGGAATTACGGAAGAAACGCCGTTTTAAGATATGATTGAATTCACAAGCAAAAAACCAAAGTTATCAATAAGCCTTGACGGGGCGGTTGAAGTAACATTCACCGCTCCGAGAGCGAAACTTGAAGCCTTAACCAACCTTGCAGACAAGGACTTTGACATCACGGTTAAGCAACACCGAGAGAAGCGAAGCCTCGACGCTAATGCGTATGCGTGGGTTTTAATAACTGCGATTGCGGACGAATTACGAGCGAGCAAAGACGAGATTTACTTTGATATGTTGAAAAAGTACGGACAGGGCGAACTCATAAGCGTTAAGACGGGTATCGACATAAGCGGGTTTGTCAAGTATTCCGAAGTCGCAGGGTATGGAAAGGTCAACGGCGTGGAATTCACGCATTACAGGGTTTACAAAGGCTCGTCAGAGTACGACACAAGAGAGATGAGTATCTTCCTTTCGGGAATTGTCGAGGAAGCGCAGGCATTGGGAATTGACACGAGAACGCCCGACGAACTTGCGGAAATGAAATCATTATGGGAGAATGGAAAATGAAAACAACAAAAATTGATTGGTGCGATTGTACGATAAATCCCGTTATTGGGTGTAAAAACGATTGCAAATATTGTTATGCACGAAGAATGAACGACCGCTTTGGTTGGATTAAAGATTGGACGGAACCGCAATTCTATCCCGCAAGATTAGAACAATTAAAGAGTAAAAAGCCGAAGTCAATATTTATGGACAGTATGAGTGACATAGGTTGGTGGGATGAGAAATGGGGTATGCTAACTATGAACGCAATATCTAACAATCCGCAACATAGTTATATATTCTTAACGAAAGGCGAGTGCAAATATCCGAGCGGTTTACACGCCATTTGGAGTATAAGGGATGTATGGAAACTTAAAAATGTATTTATCGGGAAAACGGTAGATACGCAAAGTAAGTTTAATCCATTCGAGCATTACGATTTCTTATCAATCGAACCGCTGTTGCAACCGATAGACTTGTCGAACATCGTATATAACTTCTATATCAAGCAAGTTATCATTGGAGCAGAAACGGGAAATCGAAAAGGCAAAGTTATTCCCGAAAAGAAGTGGGTTGACGATATAGTAAAGCAATGCGACAAAGCAGACGTGCGAGTATTTATGAAGTCAAGTCTTAAAGATATAATGGGCGAAGATTTCCGACAAGACAAATTGATATGGGAGAACAGAAAATGAACAACAAACAGCGATACGCGATATTGAAGAAGAACAAAGAACAGTGGTTACAGTATTATTCAATTAAGGACGAGAGCGGTATTTATATCCTTACGCGCTACGACGACAACGGCTTTAAGTTTGCTTATGTGGGGCAGGCGAAAAAAGTCCTTACACGGCTTGCGGAACACCTTATGGGGTACAATCAACACATAGATTTTTCTCTACGCAAACACGGCATCGGCTCTGCGTTCACGAGAGAAAACAAGTGGAAATGCGAAAAGGTATTTTATTGTCCCGAAACCGAACTCAACGATTTGGAGCAAGAGTGGATACGCAAGTGCCACGAACTCGGCTATCAATTACTCAACAAGACAACGGGAAGTCAGGGACAAGGCAAACAGGCGTTGGGCGAGCAAAAGCCCGCAAAAGGCTATTACGATGGAATAAAGCAAGGTCGCAAGAAAGTAATCGACGAAATAAATAACAGGCTCACAAAGGGCGATATTCGGCTTGTAATTGAGTGTCCGAACAAGCGCAAGGAACAACATCTTGCCAAACTTATGGAAATATTGGGGGAAAACGACAATGAAGATACGGAACACAGCGGAGATTGTTAAGGAGATTTTGGAGCAAAAACCACGCGCAAGGGACTGCGATTTTGTGCTTTACGGGTTCGTTCTAAACAAGTACGGGTATTCAATCAGTATACCGTTCAACGAGTTGGCGAACTTGGTAAAGGCGGAAGAACTGCCATCGATGGAAACCGTCGGACGAGCGAGAAGAAAGGTTATGGAACTCTATCCGTCATTGCGTGGCGATAGTTACAAGGTCAGGTTAGACAACACAGCGGAGTACATAGAATTCGCACAGGATAAAAGCGTATGAAATCTATAATCAAAGGCGATAGCGAAGATAGGTGTTACATTTGCGGAAGAGCGGAGTGGATAGAGCGACATCATATCTTCAACGGGACAGCAAATCGGAAGAAGTCGGAAAAGTACGGACTAACCGTTCACTTGTGCCATTGGTGTCATAACGAGCCGCCGAATGGGGTACATTACAATCAGGAAGCGGATACACGCTTGAAGCAAATCGGGCAACAAACGGCGATGCGTGAGTACGGTTGGACGGTGGACGAGTTTCGGGAAGTATTCGGAAAAAATTATTTATAAAACTATTGAAAAACTATTGACAAACACGGGACGGGGGTGTATAATAAAGGTAGAAATAAGGGCAATGCCCGAAGGAGTGTAAAAATGAGAAAATCAGAACAAATGGTTAAAAGTGTTTATGAAATCAAATGTTGGTGGGACGACAATTACAATGAACGCACAACAAGATATGTTGTAGCAAGTAGCGAAGAAGAAGCCGACCAAAAAATGAAAGAATATGCGGACAATCTTGAAGCAGAGGGTTGTGCGAAACTGAACTGGATGCCCGAAAACCACAGAGTTGAGATGGACTGGGTTATAGTTTAAGGAGTGTAAAATGACTAAACAAGAACAAATAGAAGAAATGAGAAGTAATATATACTATGCACGGAGCAAAGTGAACGGAATTGCAACCTCGAACGACATTGCAGAAGCACTTTATAGCATAGGCTATCGAAAAGTTCCCGACGGGGCGGTCGTGCTTACACCCGAAGAACGGGACGAAGAGATGAAAGCAACGAACGAGATACTTGCGGAAAGGGACGACCTTAAAGAGAAAGTCGAAAGCCTTAAAAGCGAAAAGGAAGGCTGGAAAATGCGGTATTCCGACAGCGGTCAAAAGAATAAAAAATTGTCGATAAAGAACGCTCAACTCAAAGCAGAAAACGAACAACTCAAAGCGAAACTTGAAAAAAACCCGATGGCAATTAAGCAAAAGATAATGGAAGAAGACGACTACGAATTAACCGAGCGAGAACAAGCAACGCTGTTTCTTGATAGAATGGGAAGCGACGTAGAAATTCTCCACGATATAGTTGAAAACCTTGACGAACTTCTCGGGAAAGGCATAAACGATTATATAATGGGCATAAACGGCGTTGAAGGCATAAAGGATATGTGGGAGCGTTCGGCAGTTATGGCGTTTGCGGAAAAGTTAAAAAAATGTAGTTATACTGATAACTGTTTTACGGACGGAAAGTGGCATAGATATGTACTTGTATCCGATATTGACGAACTGATGAAGGAGTATTTTTAATGATTGAAGAATGGAGAGATATTGTTGGCTACGAAAATAAATACAAAGTATCAAATATGGGGAAAGTAATGAGCCTAAATTATTTACGTACAGGAAAACAAAAAGAACTAAAACAAGTCATTTCGTCTTCTGGCTATTATGTTGTTAATTTATGTAAGGACGGGAAAACAAAATTGTTTAGTGTACATAGATTGGTTGCTATTGCCTTTCTACCTAACCCGAAGAAACAAGAGGAAGTAAACCATATAAATGAAAACACAAAAGATAATAGAGTTGAAAATCTTGAATGGTGCGACAGATTATATAATGCCAACTACGGCACACTAAAAACAAGACTTCGCAACATAAGGGCAAAAAACCATTGTAAAACAATTTATCAATATACTATTGATAAGACTTTTGTCGCAAAATATCAATCAGGACGAGAAATAACAAGACAATTAGGGTTTAATAATAGTTATATATGTAGTTGTTGCAAAAAAGAGAATGGTGTTGCTTATGGATATTTATGGTCTTACAACGAGATTGAGAACGAATAAAAAGGAGTATGAAAAATGAAGTCAATATTATTGAGCATAAAACCTAAATATGTAGAACTTATAGCAAGTGGGGAAAAGACAATTGAAGTGCGAAAGACCGCACCGAAAGAAGTGCCGTTTAAGTGCTATATTTACGAAAGCAGAAATGGTGGGCATAGATGTAAACATTGCAATGAAAAAGATAGTTGTTATTCGTATGCGCCAAAAAATGTAGGTTGCTATAACGGTAGGGGTAAAGTAATCGGCGAGTTCATCTGCGATAAGGTTTATCCGATAAAAAATCGAGGTAGCAGTTTTTCTGTTGCAGACGAAGAGCAAAGCGTAACGAACGAAATTGCCCGCCAAAGTTGTCTTTATTATGACGATATGGTTAGTTATTTTGGCAACAAAGACGGTTTCGGTTGGCATATCAGCGACTTGAAGATTTATGACAAGCCAAAAGAGTTGAGCAAGTTTTATACGAAGAAAAAGTGCAATTCGTGTAAGAAATCGGGGTATGAAAGCACCGCTTGTATGTATGACGAAGATTGCAAAGTGCCTATGTCGATAACTCGTCCCCCACAAAGTTGGATGTACGTTGAAGATTTAGGAGAAGAAAAATGAGTAAATTTGCAGTAGTAGAAAAACAATTTGAATACAAAGGTCACGATTGCATATGTATATTCGGTTGTCTTGGATATAGGTGTGGTTATGTGTCTGTTGATGATAATAAGGAATTTAACGAATATGACATAGAGTGCCATTGTGGTTTATCGTTCTCGGGAACATTGCCGTATGATTATGGGCAGAAAGAAACTTATTACATCGGTTTTGACTGTGGTCATATTTGCGACGGAAATGACTATAACACGGCGTTGGCATACGGACTTCTCACCGAAAAACGCTTTAACGAACTTTTGGAAATGAAAATACAATCCCCTACTTTCTTGCAACCTGTTAGAAGTCTTGAATATGTAGAAGAACAATGCAAAAAGATTGTTGACCAGTTGGAGGCGGGTAAATGAAACAAATCAGGGCGTTAAGAGCGAACGGCATAACTATGTTGGTATCATCGGTTATAACAGCGGTATGTGTTGGGGTGTGTTGGAAGCATTTTCCGATTGCGGTGCAGGCGATATACATTTGCATAGCGTTGATGTTTATGGGGTTCGGCGGAGTAATGGTCGGACGGAGTATTTGGTTGACTAAACAGGAAAAGGAGAAACGGAATTGATAGCGCAATACTTTTTGCCGTTGTGTTCGGAGTAATTGCGTTCGTGTCCATATCAATCGCGTGGTATATCGCGAGATAAAAAAGGAGAAGAAAGAATGAAAAACAAAGAAGTATATGCAAAGGAATTGGTTGAGTTTTATTTGGATAGAGAAGCATTTGCAGTAAACAAATACAACGGCAGGGTGTTCAAGTGTCGGGATATGGCGTGTCCAAATTGTGCATTTGACAGTGATGTGCCTTGTAGCGATAAACGAAAAGAATGGGCGGAACAAGAATATGAAGAGCCGATGCTGACCGAAAAAAACAGTGCGAAAAAATAATCAAGGAGCAAAAGAAATGAAAAAACTTCTAATAGCGATTGTTCTTATCGTGTGTTTGGGCGTTTTTGTCGGGTGTTCGACTTATAAAATCCGAGACGATTATCATTACGAGACGATGACGATTTATTTCAAGGACGGCGAGAACATATCTTTCAGGCGAAATGATATAAAAATAAGTCAAACCGACACGCTGCTGATTATCGACAAGAAAAACGACCGCAGTTATGTTTACAAAAAGGAAAATATCCGAAAAATAATTTATGCTTGACAAAACACAAAAACCGTGTTACAATGAAATATAACCCATAAGAAAGGAGTTGCCTATGACTTCTAAATTAAAATTACATAGGTCGAAAAAGTAGACGGAGCAGTCCGTCTATTTGGCGTTATGGTGAAAAAAGCGAAATGGAAATTATAAAACTCAACATTAACGAAGTAATACCGTATCCTGATAACCCGAGAAAAAACGACAACGCTGTTGATGCAGTTGCGGAAAGCATAAAACAATGCGGATATTGTTCACCGATTGTTATCGACGAAGACAATGTTATTCTTGCGGGACACACAAGGCTTAAAGCACTTAAAAAGTTGAAATGGAAAGAAGTCGAGTGCGTAAGGAAAACGGGGTTGACCGAAGAACAAAAGAAAAAATATCGTATTCTTGACAACAAGACAAACGAACTTGCAGAATGGGACTTTGATTTGTTGGAAGAAGAAATCGCGGATTTGGATTTTGACGGGTTCGATTTTGGATTTGAGTTCAATTCGGGCGAAGACGATGCGGAAATTATAGAAGATGAAGTTCCCGATGTCAATGAAGAGATAGAGCCGACGGTTTAAGCAATTCTTAACCGATGCTTTTACGGCGGGGGTTTCTTGTCTTAAAGACGGCGGAAGTTTCTATATTTGGTTTGCGAGTCGTGAGCATTGCAACTTTGAAAATGCGTTAAATGCGAGCGGGCTGTCCGTAAGACAGGAGTTGATATGGAAGAAAAATGCACTGGTTCTTGGGCGACAGGATTATCAATGGAAACACGAGCCTTGTCTTTATGGATGGAAAGATGGTGCAAGCCATAACTGGTACGGGGACAGAAGTCAAACAACAATACTTGAATTCGATAAACCGACAAGAAGCGCAGATCATCCTACAATGAAACCTGTTGAGCTGTTTGCGTATCAGATAAAAAACAGTACTAAAAAAGGGGAGACTGTTTTGGATCTATTCGGCGGAAGCGGAACAACAATTATCGCTTGTGAGCAGACAGGCAGAACGGCATACTGTATGGAGCTTGACGAGAGATATTGCGATTGTCGATCTTGCTTATACCAAAGCAGAAAATCCGAAGATTGCTGTTGAGGTTCTTATAGGGCATGGCGAGTGTACAATTATTGCCGAAAGCTCGGTTATAATTGAGTATGGCGAAGTTGTGGATATAGTCAGAAGAATAGCGGGAGCTGTGGGAGTAAGATTTAACCTAACTCCGCAAGACGAGAAACTTGCAGAAAATCAAAAAAGCGAGATAAGGTGTGGGGACAATGGGATATTCAAAGGTGTCCCTTTAACGGAAGAAGAAAAAACGATGTCGCAAATTGCGAAAGTAATATACACGAGTTATCCCCACGACGGCAAGTATATACTTGACAATAACAAGCTTATAATTTGTCAAAGTAACGCAAGCTCGGAGAGACTGGGCAATTTTATAAGCGAATTGTGTCCGAAGTTTAGAGCGGTAATAAACCCATTGGGAGACTGGACAGGCGGAACGAACGTTGACACGGGCGCAACAAACAGAAAACTCGGAAGCGACATGGCGCAAAGCGTAACGGGCGGCGGACTGCACGGGAAAGACTTATCGAAAGCGGATGTTTCCGTGAATATATATGCGTTTATTAAGGCGCAGAAGACAGGGAAAGCGGTCGAGTTGTTTTGTGCGATAGGAGACACGACAATAGACGGGAAACCGTATTCGGAAATTGTCGAAAAGGCAAGAGAATACATAAAAACCATTGGCGGGTTTGAGAAATTCGCAGAGTGGGGATTATATTAAAGGAGTAAAAGAAAAATGCCGTGCAAAGCGACAAACCCGCAAAACCTTATTCCGCAAAATGAAAGACCTATTGAAGAAAGGCGAAGAATAGCGGCAATGGGTGGAAAAGCAAGGGGCGAACAAAAGAAAAGACAAAAGACTTTCAGAGAAGCACTTGAAACGCTTTTATCGAAAGAAGTAATCGATAAGAACGGGGACAAGTATGACCTTTTGACGGCTATAAGTGCCAAACAAGTAGAAAAGGCAAGCAAGGGCGATACAAAGGCTTTTGAAGTTATCCGCGATACGATAGGACAGAAACCCGTTGAAAGAGTGGAAATCACCGAGTGGGACACGAAGATTGCGGGCGAAATAGAAGCGTATGTTGACGGACGAAAAGCGTAAGTATCTTGACCTTTTAATAGACGAGCCGTATAAGGTGGCGAATTGGTTAGGCTTTACGGGGATAAACAAAGAACTCCACAACAAGTGGATAAAGGAACTTCTGTTCGAGAAAGAAGATTGGACGTTACAGGCGCATCGCGGAAGTTATAAAACAACCTGTGTATCGATAGCCTTTGCGCTGTATATGATTTTGTTTCCGAAGCGAAACATAATCTTTATCAGAAAGACGGACGACGACGTTACGGAAATCATAGAACAGACAAGGAAAATTTTATCGAACGATACGATGAAGTTTTTGAGTTACAAGTTATGGGGAAAGCCTGTCGAGATTAAAAAGTCGAACAGCAACGAGATAACGACAAACCTTTCAGATACGACAAGGGGCGCGGTGCAGTTGTTGGGAATAGGTATTAAAGGGAGTTTGACGGGCAAGCACGCTTACTGGGTGCATACGGACGATATAGTGAACATAAAAGACCGCGTGAGCCGAGCCGAGCGAGAATATACGAAGTCCATTTATATGGAGTTGCAAAACATCAAAATGGTTGGCGGGCGGATAACGAACACGGGGACACCGTGGCACAAAGACGATTGTTTTTCTTTAATGCCGACAGCCGAAAAGTATGATGTGTATTCGACGGGGCTTTTGGGGCAGGACGAAATAGATGAACTCCGAAAGAGAATGACACCGAGTTTGTTCGCCGCGAACTATGAACTGAAACACATCGCTAACGAAAACACCTTGTTGAACACTCCGCCGAAGTTTGTTGACGATGTAAACCTTGCAAGACAAGGGCGAGCGCATATAGACGCATCATACGGTGGCGAAGACGGAAGCGTTTTGACGATAGCCAACAGAATAGGCGATAAGATATATGTATTAGGCAAACGCCGTCAAGGGCATATAGATAACCATTTGAACGAGTTTTTGGCATTGTGCAAGGCTTATCAAGCGGGCGTTATCAGAGTTGAAGATAACGGCGACAAGGGTTATCTCGCAAAAGAAATAACAAAGCGTGGTGGTTATGCAAAGACCTACCACGAAGATATGAACAAATACATCAAAATCTCGACGTACTTAAAAGCGGAATGGGACAACGTTTACTTTTTGCGCGGAACGGACGAAGAATACATCGATGAAATACTTGACTATTCAGAAGACGCGGCGCACGACGATAGTCCCGACAGCCTTGCTTGCGTACTACGAGATTACAGCAAAATATACAAGCGGGGTTGACCTATGGCAAGTTACCAAATTGATTTTAAGGACGGCAAAGCGAATACTGCGGCTGATACTTATGCGCTTATTATATCGTATCAAGCATCGGAGACCTACATCACTGCAAAAGCGGGGTGGGATTATTATATGGGCGAAAATACGACGATAAGTGCAATCGGGCGTTATTATTGGAAGAACAGAGTTGACGAGAACACGGGAAAGGTTGTCGGCGGCGGGTTTGTTGAAAATCCGTATGTTGCGAACAACAAAATCGGTTACTCGTTCTTCACGGATATGGTAACGCAAAAGGTCGATACGCTGTTCAGGGAAATACCGACGATTGACGGGGTTGAACTGCCGAAAGGGTTTGCCAAAACATTTGGCTATACATTAAGGTCGGCGGCGGAGCGTGCATCGGCGCAAGCGGTGAGTTACATATTCGTTGACAGCGACGGAAACCTTAACTGTTTCTCGGCGGATAGGGCGATGCCGTTCTATGACAACGAAACGGGCAAATTAAGGGCGTTGATACGGTGGTGGGAAGTCCCCGCGCAAAGGAAAGATATTCCCTATATCTATTGGGAAGTATATACCGAGGACGGAGTAACGACTTATTGCAATCGTCCGACGATACGCGAAACGAAACCTTTAACGCCTTATAAGTATAAGAGAACAAAGAGCATTGTATCGGACGAAATCATCGCGGAAAAAACGCCGTTGCCGATTGTTGAGTTTCTGAACAACGAATACAGGACGAGCGATTTGACGGCAAACATAAGGTCGAAGATTGATATAATTGATATTGTACAATCGGGGTTTGCGAACAACATTGAAGACTTTTCGGATGCGTTCTGGTCGATTAAAGACAATGTCGGCGGCAACGAGGGCTATTATCAAGACTTGGTGTCCGAGATAACGCGCACAAAGGTTATTGTTGCGGACGGAGCGGAAATGAAGCAATTCCAAATTCCGACGGAAGCGCGGTCAAGGTTTGTCGAGATTATTAAAGACGACCTTGTTCGTGACGGCGGTGTGGTAGACACGAAAGCATTAACACAGGGCAATCTTACGGCAACAGCGATAAAAGCGGCGCGGGCAAATCTTGAAACAAGGGTGTCAAAGTTTGAGTGGCAAGCGTATAAATGCGCGACGGAAGTGTTGGCGTTGTACTTTAATTTACAGGGAAAAGAAATCCCCGAGTTTGATATTACTTTCAACACTTACCATTTGGACAATGTGACCGAAACCGTGCAGAACGCAATATCGCTTCGTGGGACTATAAGCAACGATAGTTACTTGAAGATGTTAAAGGGCGTGAACATTATCGACGATGTGGAAGCCGAAAAGGCTAAAATGGAAGAAGAGAACAACGCACGGTTTGGGTTTGGAAATAAGGGTATTGAAGAATGACCGAAAGGCAAATGCACGAACAGAGCGACGGGGTTTTAAACGAAACGACGAAGTCGCTGAATAAACAATACAACGCGGCATATAAGGAAGCGAAAGATTATCTTGCAATCGAACTTGCAAAGGTTGAACTTTCGGGGACGGCGCAACAAAGGTATAACGAGTTGTTGAAATACGACCGCTTGAATAAGATGTGTTCGGAAGTTGCGGATATAATCTTGAACGCCAACAAGACCACGAAGAAAGAAGTAAACAATCTTGCGGTTGCGGTGTACAAAATGAATTACGACTGGCAGGCGGACAAATTGGGGCTTGACGGCGTAAACAAGACCGAGAGCAAGGAAGCATACGAAGAAGTCGATATGTTCGATGTGATAGCATTAGCGGCATTGACAGACAAGGATGTTATAGAGCGCGATGTAAAGTCGAAGATTGTGCAGGCGGTGATGAGTAAAGCGGGCGTTCGTCCTATCATTACAGCAGTGAAAAACGTGGCGGAAAAGAACTTGTCGGACAGCGTGAGAATAGCGACCACAGCGACCACGCAAACGGAAAACAAAGGGCGTGCCGATGTTGTGGAAGTCGCAAAGAAACAGGGACGGAAATTCCGCAAAGTATGGCGAGCGGTTGGAGATAATCGCACAAGACAGGCGCACAGACTTGCGAGCGGACAAGTACAAGACTTTGATAAACCGTTCATTGTTGGCGGCGAAAAAATGATGTACCCTGCCGATGTGAGTTTGGGCGCGAGTGCAAAGAATACAATTAACTGTCGTTGCAGAATGGCGGTTATTGAATATGACGGGCAGATGTCGTAAAAAATAGCAAATAAAAATAATTTTACGAGACGCAACCTCGTTAAAAGCGTAAAAGGAGTTTTTATGAAGAGAGCAGAAATCGAAAAGTTATTCGACGGCAAGTTGGCAGAAGGTGTTGAAGTCAAAGAAATCATCGACGCGATTATGAAAATCAACGGCGACGATGTAAACCTTGCGAAAGAAAGCGCGTCAAAGGTAAGCAATGAAAGCATTGACGAACTCAAAGCACAGGCTATTGCAGAAGCCTTGAAGCCTTACGAGAAAGGCGGGGAAAAGTATTTCGACACAGAAGCCTATCAAAAGGTTTTGGACGAAAACAAAGCCTATAAAGAGCGTGAAACAAAGCAAGCGAGAACGAGCGCGGTTGAAAAGTTGCTGAAAGACGGCAAATTCGACACAAGGGTTTTAAGCCTGCTTTCAAAAGCGGTTGACGATTATCAGCCGAAATGGAACGAGAATAACGAAATCGAGAACGCTCCCGAAATCTTAAAGGCACTTCAAAGCAATTATCCCGACTTTGTTGTTACCGAAACGGACGGCGGGTTCAAGCCCGCTACACCGCCTGCAAAAGGGAAAGCGGATGCAGAAGTAGATGCTTTCGTTGCGGGTTTCAAAAAAGGATAAAAAATAAAACATTTTAAGGAGAATTCAAATTATGGCAATCAATTATGCACAGAAGTATTCTGATGTAGTAGCAGAAGCGTTTAGGCTTCAATCCAAGACCGCTGACATCGCAGGCGGCAAATACGATTTTATCGGCGTTAAAACCGTTAAAGTGTATCAGGGCGCAACCGTTGAATTGGGCGACTACACTATCAGCGGAAGCAACCGTTTCGGCACGCTCGCTGAACTCGAACTCCCCGTACAGGAAATGACCTTGTCGCAGGACAAATCGTTCACTTTCGTTATCGACCGTATGAATTACGAAGGAACGAACTTTGCGAACGAAGTCGGCGCAAGACTGCGTGACGAAATCGACCAAGTCGTTATCCCCGCACTCGACGCTTACAGGCTTAAAGCAATGGCATCGGCAACGGGTATCACCTCGGCGGCGGACGCTGCTCCGACCAAAGCAAACGCTTACGAACTGTTCTTGAACGCATCTTCGACTTTGGACGAAAACAAAGTCCCCGCTGTTGGCAGAATTGCGTTCGTAACGCCTGATTACCTGAAACTCTTGAAACAAGACAGTTCTTTCATCCTGCAATCCGACCGTTCAATGGAAATGTTGCAGAAAGGTATCGTCGGCACTTGCGACGGCGTTGAAGTCCGTATGCTCCCCGCTTCGTACTTCCCCGCGAACAAATACCTCATTATGGCACATCGCGATGCTATCGTTGCTCCCGTTAAACTTACGACTTATCGTATTCTTGACGACGTACAGGGCATTGACGGCAGTGTTGCGGAAGGTCGTGTCGTTCACGATTGCTTCGTACTTTCCAACCGCGCAAAAGCGATTTATGTACAAGGCAAAGCGGCGGCTTAAAGTCCAAAATTAAGGCGGTGAAATATCCGCCTTTTATGCCGATAAGAGTAACGCCGTGCAACTCGGCAATCGGTAAAAACAAGGAGAATGAATATGAAAACATTATCGGATAGATACAGCGACAAATTTGGCGAGAACTTGGGCAATCTTGTTGCGACAATCCCGCAATACGACACGATAACGGTTGACGGGTTCTGTAACAGGATACACGACTTTATAGAAGACTACATAATGTTGCGAAATCCGACTTATGACTTTGAAAGCCTTGCGCCATATCAGAAAACGCTTGTTGAAGATGCGGAAGTATATCAAGCGTTCTATGTTGTTCACGGGGTTGACTTCACGCAAGCGAGCGGTTATGACAGCAATTCGGGCGCGTTAATGGACAAGGCGACGATACGCGAAAGGCAAATTTGCGACAACGCAAGGAACAGGCTATTAAGGGCAAGAGTGTTGCATAGAGAGCCGCGAGATATGGGGGCGCGATATGACGGCTAAATGGCGGAAAGGAACTTATAACAAAGACAAGACGGGGACGGAGATTAAGGAGTGGCTTATTCGGGTTACAAAGGAACTTTCGACCAACCGTTTTGACAGCACGCCGACGGACGGGGTTACATCGCACGACTGGACAAGGGCGATACAGTCCGACAGTCCGAAAGCAAGGGAAATACAAGCGGGCGATATGATTATCTATCAAAATCACCGTTACACCGTGCAGACGACCGCTACAACGCCGAATAGACTGGCTTATAACGGGTTTGACACGATTATTTATCTGAAATGAACAATCGGGATATTATGGCGTACAACGTGCTTGTAATGGCGTTAAAATCGGTTTGTCCGTATAGGATGGGAAACCTTGAACGAAACGGCATACGAGTTAAAATAGACAATGGCACAATGTGCGTTGTGGTTGGACACGAAACGAGTAAACTTTTGGGCGAATATGCGGTTTACACAAACGAGCCGTGGATAAGTCCGAAATGGGGCGGAAAGCAAAACCCAAATCAAGGTTGGATAGAGCGGGGCATTGAAAAGGCTTTGCCGCTCATTAAACAAGTGTATCAAGGAATGACCGCCGACGACTTTAACAACGTTATGGACGACTTACAAAGACAAACGGCAACAAGACAAGCACAAATAAGGAAACGAAACAATGTTTGAAGATTTGTTTTTACAGTTTATAGAAAAGGAGTTTTCCGATAGTTTGTCGGAAACGGTGAATGTTACGAATGATTTGAGTGTCGTGTACGAACAGGAAGTCGATGCGGCGCAAGACTTATATTTCGAGCCGTTCAAGAAAAACCCGAAAGCGGTCGTGATTGTGTTGTCCACAACGAACGCAAGCCAAACGAACATTCCGCAAGTGTCGTTTACGACGGAGCAGATGTCGATTAAGATACTTTGCGACGAGAACAGAAAGCACGATATATATCAGGCGATTGACGAGTTTACGGATAAATACAACGCCGTTTATTCGGTGTTGGCGGGCGATACGAAGTCGTACAATATGCAGTTGAACATCAACAAGCCTTTTGTGGCGGGAATGTACGATATTCCGACGGAAAGCATAGATGACGACGGTTACACGGAAACTTTCGGATATATCACGATACAGTGGTTTATCACGGCTATTTATAGCGATAACATTAAACTCGGCACGGACGAACTCAAAATCAAGGTAGGCACGACCGAATATCCGATTAAAGGTTTATTCAGATACACCTTTTCGGAAAACCCGAACTCGGTTATATACCAAAAGGAAGGGCAGACAAGAGCAACGCACGAAGACGCGGTTTTAACGACGACTTATATCTTTAACTTTCAATCGCTTGACGGCGACACATTGTGCGAGTTGTTGGATAGGTCTTTTAACGGCAAGACGGGCAGTATTTACGGTCAAACGCTGTCTTTGGTTATAGACGGTCAAACGGTCGAAATGAGCGATTACACGCTTGAAAAAGCATACGAAAACGGCGTTAAAAGTTACACGCTGACTTTGGTGAAATAAAATGAGTAAAGAATATCATATCTACCTCGACCATAACATAGCGGTTGACGGCGAACAAACGGGCGGGCAGTTGTCCGAAACTTCGTCGCCTGAAAAGAGCGCGAAAAAACAACAGTCGGAAGCGAAAACGGGAGCGACCGCGAAACTCGTCGGAGTGTACATCGGGAAACAAGCCTTTCAGTGGGCTACATCGAATTACGGGAACTTGACGGGCGATTATTTGGGGCAAGCGTGGATAAGCGAGAGCATAGAGTTTGCGGGGCTTGTCGGCGGTATTTTGGCTAAACCCGTACTCGGGAGCGTGATTGCGGCGGCGGTCATTGCTAAAAAGGCAACGGATAAATATATCGAACGGACGAAAGCAAATCAAGAAGCGATGCAATTAAGGGAACGCACAGGCAGTCTTTTGAGTAGTGGGGGCAGGCGATGAAATTAAAAATCTTTTCACTCGGTATAATAAAAGAATATACGCCGTTAGCGGGCGGGGTGATGAATTGGGTTGCCGACGACACTTTAGACAGCGCGACTTTCCGGATTGTTTCGGACACTTCAACGCCGTTCGAGAACACGGCGATTGCAACGATTGTTTTTGAAAAGGGCGACGGAACGGAGATTGAAAGCATTAAAATGCTTGTTGGCTCGGATAATGTCGAGCCTTTTGCGAAAGGTGCGGGCAAGTATGTCCACAACCTTATGCTTGTCGAATTGACAAAAATTCTCGAAAAGTTTACAAATTTACATTATATATCTACAATGGACACGCAGTTGTCAACGCAAATCGACACCGCGTTTGAAAACCTTAACACGCTGATATACGGAAAATATATCGAGTTTCTTGTGTCTCCGACAACCTTTCCTTATATGCTCGAACAAGACGACTTATTGAAGTCTGAAAATAGCCCGTTTTATGGGTTGCCCGCCGAAGAATATATCAACGAAAACGCAACGGCGAGAGAGATATTGGACGGGCTTTTCAGCACGGTAAACGCAAGAGCGGTCGTTACGGATATAACGAATAATTACATCATTAAAGTCGGGGTTATGGATATGAACAAGACCACCGACAAGACGGAAATTGCAAATAGACTTGGGACTTTTTGGCAAAACAACATAGACAATTTTTGCGGGAAAGTTATGTCGAAAGTGAGCAACGCAACGCCGCAATCGTATGTGTTTGTAATCGACAGTTTCAAATCTTTATTGAACACGGCAACAACGAATAATATGGTTGTGGCAACGGCGTTTAATGTCGAATATTTTGCGGACTTTATGTTGTTGCCAAACGACGACAGGCAAATCAATGTCAAATACACAAAGGGCGGTGTTTCGTATAATAAATATATTACTATTCCCTATCCCACGCCGCTTCCGTTGATTGGGAGTAAAGACTTTTCGGGAGCATCGCAAGACTTGCTTGTCGATAAGGAATTTTGGGATGCGCTGGATAGCAACGAAGCAAGTTATACGAACTATGTTAAAGACAACACGCTGTATTATGAGCGCGGTGCGGCATCGGTAGATGTGTCGAGAACATATAAGGACTTGTTCTTTACGCAAAGCGTTTTTGAGATGACGGCGAAAAAAGCAATGTTCAGATACATTGACGTTAACAGAGTTGCATTGTTGGGCGATGCCGATTGTCAAATCACGGGAATGGAAACCACCGAGAACTTTTGGGGCATTGGCGATTTTATCTATGCCGCGAAATACGCGCCGTTGGTTGATGACGTTATAATCGAAGCGAACAAGACCAAAAAGCAAAACGACAGAAACGCGTTATTCTCTATCACGGACGGGCAGTCGGACAACATAATCGACTTGACGAGATACGGGCGTAATTTAGTCGGTAAGGCGCAAAGAATAGGCAATGACGAACTTTCTATCGACACGAATGTTTACGGGCGTGAAGACGTGTTAGAGCCGTTAGACAAGGTCGGTGATTACGTTGTGTATAAGACCGAAATGCAGATAATGAGCAAGGCGCATTATAGTGATACGGAAGATAAGAATTGGTATAAAGTGCGCTATTCGATGACGAAAGGCTTTAACAATCTTGCGGAAAAAATCGGGCTTGCGCGAGAAAAAAGGATATACCAAATCCCGCTTACGGGTTATCGTTCAACCTTGCCGATAAGGTCGAGCATTGCATACGGCTTGCAGGGGAACTTTACACTGTTGAAAGACGGCGAAAGCAACGAGCAAAAAAAGACTTTAAGCGCGTTCTTGTTGCAACGGCTTGTGAACACCTTTCCGTCGGATATGTACAATGCGATACTGATGAACGTTGTGGTTATGAATTATCACTATGTTCTGCCCGTGGTAGGGTTTGGCGCGGGAAACACGATGAATTTTATCGGGCGGTTTTACGACAATTACAGCGCGGGTTTATCGTTCGTTGCACAACGAAACATATTCAAGTGGATAGGCGGCAATAAGGCGTGTCAAAACCCGTATGTTAATAGCAATGGCGTTGCGTTTGGTTTCTTCGATGTATCAATCGGGAATATTCCCATTATTGATAGCGATAACATCAAAAAGCGTCCTGCGGTCGGTGCGAACGAGGTTTTTTGGGGCTTTGGCAAAAGTGATATTAGTTACACAAAAGACCGCGCCGAGAGCATAACGTTGCAGAAAATCTATTCGTTGGTTGAAGACAATAAATTTACGGGATACAAAAAAATGCGTATCGGAGAAGCATTGATTAGAGATAACTATGCTTTTGAAGTCGAGAATAGACCGACACTGAAATTGTACAAAGATTGTCCCGCAAAATATCTTGACGGCAACGCGCAGACTTTCAAGACTTCCGAGGGAACTTTGGTAGGAGCAACGCAAGATTATCTCGAAGTAAAATATTGGAGTTATCAAGATATAAAGGGCGGTTATTTAGTTGTAAAAAACGACAACACGGAGTATAATAATTGTATAATCGCAGACGATAACGGTAACATCTATCTTGTTGCCGAGAAGTTAAGCAAAAAGGACGGGGAAATCGTCCCGACCGTAAAACATTATGCGTGCGTAACGCTGTATGACGAAGAATAAAACAAGGAGCAAAAAAGCGTATGAAAGTTTACTTGAACAAAGAATACAAATGCGTTAAAGTGGAAGATAATACTTTTGTTGCGAACGACAGTAGCAATTTCATAAGGTATTATTTCGTTACGAACGCAAACGGCGATGTTATCGACAAAATGGACGACAATTCCGTCATTTACCGAAACACCGAGCCGAGTTATGTAACGGTGGCGTTTAGGCGTGCAGACGGCGATGTTATCCAACACCTTATGGCGAGTCCGAAAACCGATGCGACGGGAGAAAGTTTCTTTGAGTATGAAATCACGAACACGGACGGCGTGCTTTATAAAAAAGGCGCGTTGGAAATTTCCGCACAGTTTATCGAAGCGACCTTATCGGAAACGGGCGGCGTGAAAAAGGTTATCAGTCAAAAGGTCAAAGCAATCGCTATCAACACGGCTCACGTTTTGGACAATATCGGTGAAGAAGCGGAAGAATACTATTCGCAATACGAGCAAGCGAACAACGAGGCGCACGCTGTTTTGCAAAGTCAAATCACAACGAACTTTAACAATATCGGCACGCTCGAAAACCTTACGACCAAAAACAAGGACAATCTTGTATCCGCAATCAGCGAAGTGTCCGACGAAATTGGCGACGTTTCGACACTTACAACTGACAAGAAAACCGTTGTCGGGGCTATAAACGAAGTTGACGAACACACGGATGCAAACACCGCAAATATTGCGAGTAACGACCGAGATATAAGCGACTTACAGACAAGGGTAACGACGATTGAAAACACAATGGCGGGTGCGGAAACGCCTGTCGGGACGATGAAAGGCACGACACTGCCCACCGATGACGAACTTTCGGCGTTTACCGTGTCGCAACTCGGACGAAACCCGAAACCGAACGACAGCATAATCTTTGTGTTGGAAATCGTCGGGGCGACGGACAAAAACTACAAATACATTTATGGCGGCAATAATACTTGGAACGGCTACGAAATACCGCCTCTCGAACAAGCAAGCAACGGAAGTTTGGGAACGATTAAAGGCACGTTCGGCATAGGCTCGACGAATAACGTTTTAGTTGATATAACGGGTGGCGAGATTAAAAATGTCTATTACAAGGACAATGACGGCGTTTACAGAAACATACAAACGAAAATCAACCTGATTGACGTTTTGCAGACGAACATTGTCAACGGCACGCAAGTTGTCGGAATATCCACAAAAGCGTTACAAGACCAACTCGGCAATGTTATAAACCTGACCTACGCAAAGCAAAGCGATGTTTATACGAAATCGGAAAGCGACAGCAAGTATTTACCGATAACTTATACGAACATTTACTACTATTCGGCTAACGGTTTTGTTGAAAATGTGCCGACCACTCCTGCAAGCGGTATTCAATTCACAAAGACGGTGAACGCAATCGGCACGGCAAACGTGTTTTCGATAGGTAGGGTGTTGACTGGCAACTACAACTTCACGAAGAACTCGACCGACCGTTCAGCGATTTGGGTAAGTGCGAACCGAAAATGCTCGGTGCAATTCAGGCTTACGACAAAAGTCAAGAAAGAAGGACAAGCGGAAACGCTGTTGTCGGCTGAACTTACGAACGAAATCGCACTTGCGGCGGACACTCCGACATTGGTTGAAATATCGTCTATTTATTCGGCTTTGGGCAACAACAGCATAAAAGCAAACGCTGGCGACACTTTCACGAAGTCGTTAGACGTTATCACGACCGAAAGCACGGCAACGACCATTAACGTATATTCAAACGCTGTTTATCCGTCAACATTCAATTTGGTAGCACAGTCAATTACTTTTGATGTGAACACGCTGAACGGTATGAAGTCAATCAACGTGCTTACTACCGACTGGACGGCAAATGCGGACGGAACTTTCAGCACGACTATCCCGCAGACAAGACACCAGCAAGCACCGAACACGAATTATTTTATAGACTTGCAAGAGTTGGTGGCGGCGAACACCTATGAAAGAATAGCGTTCTCAGCAAAGATAGACACGGACGGCAATATTACGCTTACAACGACAGAAAAGTTAGATTGCGTTTTATTGATTGCTTCAAGCATAACCGACGAAGAAAGGGGCATTTTGACCTTGACAAACCCTGTTGCATTGCCTGCGATAGATTACACGACTTTCGGAGCGTTGAGAATTGAACAAACGGAAACCGCAACGGCATTGACCTTGCCTGCGCCTGCCGATGTTGGGAAATTTGCAACTTTCTTTGTGTCGAACTCCGCAACAAGCACGAACGACATTTCAGTAAACGGCGAAGAAATCAGCAAGGGTAGCGGAATGCAATTCAAATGGAACGGCAGTCAATGGCAAGTTGGCGAACAGCCCACGGACACGGACGAAGTTTACGACAAAGACAAGAGCCAACTTTTGAGCAAAACCTTGCAAGATATGCAACTTGCGACAAACAACAACGCGGCTGAAATCAAAGCAAAACTCGACGATGATTTGGGCAATGTTGACCTGAACGGTTTGGGCGAAAAAGTCTTTGATTGCGACCTTAACAAGTCGATTTACAAGGAAACTTCAACGGGCGTTGACCTGACCGCTTTGGAATACGACGGTCAATACAACATATCGTTGGTGTTCGACTTTTCGGCTGACAATCAGACCATAACGCAAAACATACCGCAAGCGTTGAACTCGAATATCGACATAAGACTTGCGTTACAGCAGGGTAGCACATATCACAAAGGTTGCAAGGTGGTTTTAACGCCCGTAAATGGGGCTACAATCAACGGAACGACCTCGGCGATAGAACTCACGGCTGACGGGTATAACGGCACTCTCAAACCGACTACGAACAGCGGTTGGCAGTTTGATAGGGTAGGCGATAATGCCGTCTTAAAGGTAAACGATTACGAAACGGCGCAACTTATTGTGGAAAGGTCAAGCGGGCTTGAAGTCTATGACGACGGCGCGAACAAGACGGGTTTGAGAATAAAGCCTGCTATTTTGGCGAAAGCAAGTGCGGACAACTTCTATGCGAAACTCAACGGCTCGGAATATATTAATAAAGGCGGTATTATCGACGGCAAGATTTGGGCTGGTGAGATTGAAGCGAGCGGAAGTGCTTATGTGTATGCCGAACCGTCCACAAAGAGCGTTATTTGTCAAGCGATTGGCGACGACACCGAAACGGCGTTCACGATTAAGTTTGTTGCGGACTTTGGCGATGTTGAAGCGCAAAGCGACGGATATGTTGAGATATACGCACAGGACAACAGCACGGGTACGATTTTGACCGACGACAACGGCAAGCCTTTGGGCGTGAAAGAGTACTTTAAGGCAGGCGATAAAATCACGAGATTAGTCGCTTACGGCGTTAAAACTTTCTCGACTATGGTAAAGGTTGGTTTTGTTGTGGAAAACGGCTTTAATGAAGTTTTGGAACTTTCGGAAGACACTTGTTATTCGATACAGTCTTTGCAAAGCGGAAAACAAGTCAGCGCAGGCGACAATGCTTTTGATATTAACACGGGCTTGCGTTGGAACAGGCAAACAAGGTACTATTACACCGACTTGTTAAGGCTTGACTGGCTTAAAAACGAAACCGTTGCGGAACAAACGCTTGCGGACGGAGCATATAACTACAACGACGGGCTTCACCTTGATGTTACGGGAACGCTGAAATTTGCGGTTGCGAACGGAAAAATTAACCTTTCGGACGACGGCTCGAACATAGTCTTTTGCGCTATGGGTAGAGTGTTTGACCGAATTGACACGGCAAACCTTAAAGGCAAAACTCTGAACATTGCTTTCAAAGGCGAGAACAAAAACGACGCGTGGGATATGCGACTTTTGACCTATACGGGCGCAAATGCAGGGGTTTTTGACAGCAAGATTGTTACGGGGCTTTCAAACGACACTTTGACTTTGGCGAGCGGTTGGACGCAAGTATCAAGTATCTTTATCACGGAAGATGTTTCGGGCGAACACGAAGTAACGGGGACGTTTGCTATTCCGTCAACAGCCTATGACCGAATGGCGATAGTTATCACGCCGAACGCACAGCAAAACCCGAACGCTATCACGATTAAAGACTTTAACGCAAGCCTTACAAGCGGTTTTACGGACAGGGAGTTGATTTTGGGCACGACCGTAAGAGAAGAACACTTGCGCTACGACCAAACCTATGCAAAGTTTGAAGACGACAATCAAGGCTATGCACAAGTAAGGTACACGATAAACAGCGGTGCGACGAAACTACCTTTCGGCGAAAAAACAAGCGGAAACGGAGCGATTAAACTTGTAAAAATTTGGCAGGACAATGCTAAACTTAAAGGCGAGGGTGGACTTAACTTTACGAATAAAGACAAGGTAACGATGCGAGTTAAGATACCTTTGCATAGGGGCGAGGGTGCGACGGGTGTCGAAACGACGACCTTTGCGATTTATCGCCGAAGCGCAGGAACGGACAGCGAAGATATTGCGAACCCGACGAACTTTGACATTGCGAACTTTGCGGAAATTGCGGGTACAACTCAATCGTTTACAGTTGAGGGAACGGACACCGCTTATGTGAACTATGTAACTTCGTTTACGCTGAACAAGAACGGGGAAACAATCATACTTGTGGGCAAAACAACGCACGACACGGGCAGTTATATCGACATTACGACGAAAACGCCGTTGATTACCAACATTCAAGGAATTGAATTAGTTTAGGAGATAAGAAAATGAAACAATTAACCCAAAGTGAAGTAAGAAAAAACGGCAAGGTTTACAAGAATGTTTCTTCGCCCGCAACCGAGGGGGTAATGAAACAAGTAACCGACATTGTTGAGAAAGACGGCACTTTCAGCATTTCGACCGACGGGGGAAAAACCTATTCCCCCGCAGGCGATGCTGTCCCCGAAGCATTACCGCAAGAAGCGAGTGCGTCGAAGAGTGGAAGTTTACCGACAAGTGGTTGGAA
>OHPO01000262.1_pt1 | contig 29264 bp, 20 predicted proteins | sample 1577741 | NCBI WGS metagenome assembly OHPO01 (sample SAMEA3879574, study PRJEB24766) | human gut metagenome | biome: human-associated habitat; feature: feces | place: USA | collected 1985/1987
GAAAGTAAAATAGACGCATCACATCGCGCAAAATCCATCTCGGCCATCAATGACCGCCTGATTCCGAAAGATGAAAATGACCGTTCCCTGCCCTACTACCATTGGTGGCCCAAACAGGGAACTACGGAATGGATCACGTATGAATTCCCGGCAGAAGCTGCCGTATCAAGTTCCACCGTATATTGGTTTGATGATGCCCCTTGGGGCGGCTGTCGTGTACCGAAAAGCTGGAAGATATATTATAAAGATGCGCAAGGCCAGTGGCAGCCCGTCACAGGTGCCGACAAATATGGTGTTGTAAAAGGTACGGGAAACACCGTAAACTTTGATCCCATAAAAACCAAATCAGTAAAACTGGAAATCACCCTGCCAGACAAACATGCAGCAGGTGTTTATGAATGGGAAGTACAATAAAGGTTAGTTAGATATGAATGTTTGTAAATTAAGTTTGTCGATAGCCATGCTCCTTAGCGGGGGCATGGCTTTCGCACAAGGCACGGTGGACGATTATAACCGTGCCTACGCATTGAGAGAGAAATTCAGTGCCAACAAAGTATTCTACTCCAACGTCACGCCGCAATGGATAGAAGGCACACATCAGTTCTGGTATGTACGCAATACGCCCGAAGGCCGTATCTACGTATCGGTGAACGCAGACAAGAAAAGCAGAAAGGAATTGTTCGACCACAAGCGTTTGGCAAGCGCACTGAGCAACGCGTCCGGCAAAGAAGTAAACCCCGAAGCAATCCAGTTGGAACGGTTACGGGTGAATCCGAGCTTAGATACGCTTCGTTTTGTATTCGGCAACCAATGCTGGATGTACACCACCCGCAAGAATCAGTTGGTAAATGAAGGCAGCTTGCCCGACCGTAATGCACCACAGAAGCACTGGATGGAGCGGGATGACGAAAAAAAAGCCGCTCCCGTAACTTCACCCGATGGAAAGTATACCGCCTATATCAAAAATCAGAATGTATATGTGAAGGAACTTGCCACGGGAAAAGAAAAGCAGTTAAGCCTTGACGGTACACTCAGCAACTATTACTCAGCTTATATCCGCTGGTCTCCGGACAGCAAGAAGGTGGCATCCTGCAAAATCCGCCCGGTAGAGAAACGATATGTGTACTATGTAGAGTCTTCTCCGGCAGATCAACTCCAACCGAAGCTGCACAAGCAGGAATATGCCAAACCGGGAGACGAACTTCCTTTCAAGATACCTTGCATTTATGAAGTTGAAACAGGACGAGGCATCATCCCCAGCACCGACCTCTTCGATCGGCAGTATGAAATATACGGTCCCGAATGGAACCCGGACAGTCGTGCCGTAACCTTCGAATACAATCAGCGTGGACATCAGGTATATCGTGTACTTGAACTCTCTGTCGAGACAGGCGTCGTGCGTCCTCTGATAGAAGAAACCTCTGACAAATACGTGAACTATACCCGCCGTTTCCGTCACGACCTAAGGGACAACAAGCACATCATCTGGATGAGCGAACGGGATAACTGGAACCACCTGTACATGTACGACCGCACTACCGCACAGCCCATCCATCAGATAACCCGCGGCGAATGGTATGTGCGCGAAGTGCTTCGTGTAGATGAAGAAAACCGGCAGATTTACTTCTCCGCAAATGGTGTACAACCCGGTGAGGACCCTTATCTCATCCGCTATTACCGCATTGGTTTCGACGGGAAAGACTTGGTTTGCCTTACTCCGGAAGAAGGAATGCACCGTGCCTGGTTCTCGGGAGATATGAATTATCTGGTAGACGTTTACTCTATGGTAAACAAAGCTCCTGTTACCGTATTGCGCAGTGCCGAAGATGGCAAGGTGGTGATGCCGCTGGAGACAGCCGATATCAGTCGTCTGGAAGCAGAAGGCTGGAAAGCACCGGAAGTATTTACCGCCAAGGGGCGTGACGGCAAAACGGATATGTGGGGACTGATTGTTCGTCCCACTAACTTCGACCCGAACCGGAAGTATCCGGTTATCGAATACATTTACCAAGGTCCCGGCGACCAGTATGTACCCAAGACTTTCATCCCGTACAACTGGTACATGACTTCCCTTGCCGAACTCGGTTTTATCGTCGTCATGGTAGACGGAATGGGAACTTCTTTCCGTTCACGTGAATTTGAGAACGTATGCTACAAGAATCTGAAAGATGCAGGACTTCCCGATCACATCGCTTGGATTAAAGCTGCCGGAGAGAAGTATCCGTATATGGATATGGACCGCGTAGGCATCTACGGCTGTTCCGCCGGAGGTCAGGAGTCCACCACTGCCGTGCTGCTGCATCCCGAATTCTACAAAGCCGCTTATTCCGCCTGTGGCTGCCACGACAACCGCATGGATAAAATCTGGTGGAACGAACTCTGGCTGGGATATCCCGTGGGAGATCAATATAAGGAAGGATCGAATGTAGAGAATGCCCATTTGTTGAGCCGCCCCCTAATGCTGGTAGTCGGTGAACTGGATGACAATGTAGACCCCGCTTCAACCATGCAAGTAGTAAACGCTTTGATTAAGGCAAACAAGGATTTTGAACTGGTAGTCATCCCCGGCGCACACCATACGATGGGCGAAGACTTCGGGGAACATAAACGGTATGATTTCTTTGTACGTCATTTGATGGGGGGAAACCCGCCAAAGTGGGACAAAGTGAAGAAGTGATAGAGTGATAAGGTGGTAAAGTGATAAGCACTCTATCACCTTATCACTTTATCACTCTCCCCTACCCCTTCAACCGTATCACGAACCTGCTTCCCTTTCCCAATTCACTTTCCACCGTCAACGTGCCGCCATGAGCCTCCACAAAGTCCTTTGAGATGGACAAGCCCAGGCCACTGCCTTGCACCTTTGTACCCGGCACACGGAAATAACGGTCGAAAATACTTTGATGATAACGCGGGTCGATACCCTTGCCAAAGTCCTGCACGTACATCTCAATGATTCCGTCTTCATGCTTGGCACCAATCACCACACGCCCGTTTTCTTTGGAGTAGCGGATGGCGTTGCTCAGAAGATTCGTCAGTACCCAAGCTATCTTTTCACTATCCACAAACAGTTTCGGCATCTTCTCGCCGGGATATTCCACTTCTATCTGAATACCGAATTTATCAGCCTGCACCTGATTGGCCTTAATGGCGTATTCTATAAGCTCGATAGGCTTCGTTATCTTCGGCATCATCTGGAGCTTGCCGGCTTCCACTTGTGTCATATTCAGGAGTTCACCGGTGATACCCAGCAGACGGTCAGCATTCTCTTTAATACTTTTCGATAGTTGTTCCTGCTCGTCGTTCAAAGCTCCTACCCGTTTGTCTTCCAGCAATTGCAGACTCATAAGAATGGCAGAAATAGGCGTTTTCAGTTCATGGGAGATGGTGGAGATGAAGGTGGTCTTGGCAGAGTCCAGTTCCTTAAACTCGGTGATATTCTTCAACAGGATGACGTCACCCAGGTTTTGCGGTTCGTCCGGATCGGTTTCCGTGTTCATAATCGTGATATAGGACGCCTGAAAATAGCTCTCCTTGTTGTCCGCATAGATTTTCAGCGGTTCCTTCTTTTCACTGGGAGTGATGAGTTCCCGAACCAGACGGCGGAGCAGGTCGTTCTTCAGCGAGAGTTCTTCGGCGGAATGGCGGATAACCTCTTCCCGCTTCAAATTCAGCACGGTGAGCGCCTCTTTGTTGATGAAAAGTATTTCATGCTCCCGGTTCAGGCCGATGATAGGATCGTGAATACTGTTCACAATGGCTTCCAGAAACTTCTTGGCAGCGAGAATATCATTCAGAGTGCTGGCACGGTATTCCGTCAGCCGTTCCGCCATGCGGTTGAAGCTGTCGGCCACTGCGCTGAACTCTTCGTGCCCGCTCATGTCGAGGCGTTTTTCATAATTGTGATTGGCTATTTCGAAGATGCCGTGCGTCAGTTCCTGAATAGGCTTACTGATGGAACGGGGCAACCAGACCAACAACACGATACTGGCAAGAATGCAGACACCTCCGGTAACGGAAATCCACAGCAGAGCACGCTGCAAACCCGGCATGGCGGCAGGACTGTCCGGTTCGGTGGCCGTCAGAATCTGGAGGTTGACGACTGAAAGAGCAACCAGCAGAATGATCATACCGGTCAGAATGCCTACACTGAGTATCAATTTAGTACGAATATTCATAATGCACTGATGAATTAAATTTTATGCAAGTATAATCAAATCTATGTTTGCTTGCGCCAATTCGCTCACAAATTTTCTGTATTTCAACACCATGAACAAGGATTGCGGAAAACGGAAAGCAGGACTGCCCATGCAAACAGAAGTAATCTGTCTCTCTTTACAAGTACGGATGATGGCGTCCAACACATCTTTCGATTGTACCTGAACCACTTCACCATCCAACTCAGTGACCAGCTTAAAGTGATTCAGCAGATAGCGCTGGCTTGCCAGGTCGATGCGGTCGGCACTCTCGCGGGGCGTCTGCACATACAGGGCAATGAAAGAAGTATTGTAGCGGGTAGCCAGCCGTGCCGCCTTACGGATGATGCGCCGTGGCGTCTTCTCATGACTGCTGATGCATGCCAGAAACTTCTCGTGCCGGACGCCTACGCTCGAAATGACGACTTCGTTCTCCACCTTCTTCTCCACTCGCAGGGCTACTTCCTTCAAGGCCAGTTCACGAAGTTGGAGGATGTTCTCGGTCCGGAAGAAGTTGGTCAGTGCCGTCTGCACCTTCTCCGGGCGATAAATCTTGCCGGCTTTCAGACGGGTTATCAGTTCTTCGGCAGTCAGGTCGATGTTCACCACCTCGTCCGCTTCCTGAAGGACACTGTCGGGGATGCGCTCTTTGACTTCGATGCCGGAGATGCCTTGCACTTCTTCGTTCACGCTCTCGATGTGCTGGATGTTGACGGCGGAAATCACGTTGATGCCTTCGTCCAAAAGGTCCATCACGTCCTGCCAACGCTTTTCGTTACGACTGCCTTCTACGTTGGTATGCGCCAGTTCGTCCACGATGACTATTTCGGGATGGATGCGAATGATACCCTCCAAATCCATCTCTTCCAGTTCCTTGCCTTTGTAGAATATCCGGCGGCGGGGGATGACGGGCAGGCCTGCAAGGAGAGCTTCCGTCCCGGCACGTCCGTGGGTTTCGATGTAGCCGATTTGCACGTCTACGCCGTTGTCCAGCAGGTCGTGGGCTTCCTGGAGCATCCGGTAAGACTTGCCCACACCGGCTATCATGCCGATGTAAATCTTGAACTTGCCACGACGGGATTTCTTTATCAGGTCGAGGAAGTGTTGCACGTTTTGTTCTCTGTCCATACCTTTAAGTAGTTATTATTATGGGTTAGCCGGGATTAGTAAGTGAGTTGGTATATCATCAATACGGATGATGGATAGAATCAATGCCAATGATTCCTACAATCAATACAGATGATAATATACTCAGTCATATAGGCATCCTGGTTGACCTCTACTTATAACCTGGCTCCCTCCGGTGTTTAAAAACGAACAATATTCAGATTCATTCAAAAAAAGAGAGAGCTTATATTTTCATAAGCTCTCTCCAACCAGTTACTTCGAATGTGATGTATTCTGTGACTATCTGTTCCAAATCTTCTATCCCGACTCGGTGCATGATCAATTCCTCAAACATGGTGAACATCCATGCCGTGTGCAGGTGGATAGAAAAGTCGGTTACATTGATATTCATTTGCGGATGTTTTTCTTTCATATCCCTGAAGTACTCTTTCACAAGTGATGTGGAGCGTTCGGTGAAGTTCTCCTTGAAGTTTTCCAGTGAAGAACCCTGTGCATGGAAAAATAACAATACCAACAATTTGCGATGCTTTTGTATCAATGTCATGTATTCTTCTATCACATATCTTAGGTATTCTGTGGAATACATCTCCATGATATCTGCTCCATAACGACCGTGATGTTCGTGCAGCATTCTATCGAATGCACTGATTACAGGCCGTACCACCGTACAGAAAATATCATCCTTACTTTTGAAATAGTTATAGATATTGCTCAACCCTACCTGTGCTTCTTGCGCAATTTCACGCATGGAAGCCTTCGGAAAGCCGTTTTCGAGGAATACCTTTTCGGCAGCTTTCAAAATTTCTTTTTGTATGTCATCTTTAGGGTATTGCATAAGTTTTATTTCTCGACTGCAAAGTAGGGGAGAATCCGCGTTTTCTGAAATACCCATTAATGATGGTTTTTTGTTAGATTTTTATAAAAATCACAATTATTGGGTATTGCCAAGGTCGCTGAAAGCATGCAACTTTGCGCGTATAATCTAACTATAAACTACTATATGGTGAAACTAACGAATCATAAAAAGGCAATTGACAGACCTTTAGGTTGTAAGAGATGGGGAATAATAGCTATTATTATTCTTTTTGCAGGTAGCTTATCTTTTTTACTGTACTCTTACTTTTCTCATGACGCTGATAATTCTCAGTGTAACTGTTTGCTATGTATGCTTAATCATGTTCCTGAAGAGGGAGAGTACATTTATAACCGCTATTTGATATTTATTAGTTTTATCTGGATTGCTGTGATCTTTGCGACTGTCTTTTTAGTGAATTACTGCTTTGTAAAAAAGAACAAAAAGAAATAATGTTCGTTTAAGTACCTACTTGTTATTATTTTTAATAACATAATACTCATATTTGGGTATTGTCCGCCTTTTCAACTCCCTCTACCTTTGCGCCAATAAAATTTAAGATAAAAGATGAGAAAATTAACTTGCTTATTCGCCTTAGGTTTCTTGCTTTTTAACAATACTTTACGGGCTAATGAACCCGAAAAAGTAACCTCAACAGAAGAGGTATCTGAAACTACGGCAAAGAAAGAGAGAATAAAACAGGTAACAAAAGATGACGACTACGAAAAGTTCCGTTTCGGTGGATACGGAGAAATGGTAGCAAAGTTTATGAACTACGGAACGAATCGTTTCTATGGTGGGGTCGATAACAGTGATCACCGCAATACCATTGCAATTCCTCGTTTTGTGTTGGCTTTTGACTACAAGTTTAATTCCAAGTGGATACTGGGTGCTGAAATAGAATTTGAAGCAGGAGGTGTAGGTATTGAAACAGAACTTGAGAATTCAGAAAACGGTGAGTATGAGACAGAAATGGAAAAGGGTGGAGAAGTCGCTCTTGAGCAGTTTCACATTACCCGTCTGATACATTCGGCTTTCAATGTTCGTGCCGGTCATTTGATTGTACCTATGGGATTGACCAATGCACACCATGAGCCTATCAACTTCTTTGGAACATCTCGTCCTGAGGGTGAAACCACAATTATTCCTTCTACCTGGCATGAGACAGGATTGGAATTCTTCGGTTCTTTTGGTAAAGGATATGCGCGCTTTGATTATCAGGCAATGATTGTTGCCGGCTTGAATGCTGATGGCTTCGGTCGCGATAACTGGGTTGCCGGTGGTAAGCAGGGACTCTTTGAACAAGATAACTTTACTTCGCCTGCTTATGTAGCACGTCTGGACTATAAAGGGGTACCGGGACTGCGTGTAGGTGCTGCTTTTTACTATTGTAATGACGTGACAGCCAATGCTGATAAGAATTATAAGTATAGCAGCGTAGGTCGCTCATCAGTGAAAATCTACTCTGCCGATGCGCAGTATAAAAATAAATATGTTACCGCTCGTGGTAATATCATTTATGGTGATTTAGAGAATTCTTCCAAGATCAGCAAGGTTACTCTTTCCAATAACTCCAATTATTATCACGGTGCTATGCGTAATGTAGCTAAGAATGCCCTGTGCTATGGCTTGGAGGCTGGTCTCAACCTGAGTGCTTTCTTCTCGCAGAAGAAATGTCCGGTTATTTATCCTTATGCCCGTTATGAATACTACAACCCGCAGGAAGAGGCAGAAGGTTCAGCTACAATGGAGAAACGCTGTCAGGTAAGCAAATGGACGGCAGGAGTTAACTGGTTTGCATTGCCGAATCTGGTTGTGAAGGCCGATTATACTACCCGTCATATTGGTACGAACAAGGTATTTGGATCGACTAAATATAACAATGAAAATGAATTTGCTATCGGTATAGCTTATGTCGGTTGGTTTACCAAGAGATAGTTCAAATAGGTATTTATAATTAATTTAATGTTTAAGTAATATGAAAAAGTTTTTTTATTTGTCGGCTCTTTCATTGGGCATGATGTGTTCCATTACGGCTTGTAGTGATGATGACACTACGACTATAGACGCTAAAAATCTTGACTATACGGCAGAGAATGCAAGTAGTTGGGGAAATTACATGCGAGTAGTTGCACAATTGTTGGTGAATGATGCTACTGCTCTTTATGATGACTGGGCAGTTAAATACAATGAAGGTGGAAGTTATGCAGATTTCTTTAAGAATCAAGATGCTTTGACGAGTGTTGAGCAGTTGATTGACGGCTGTGTAGACATTGCCAATGAAGTAGGTACTGCCAAAATTGGTGACCCTTACGATCTTTTCATACATAATAATGAAGAAAAGGCTTTGTATGCTGTAGAGTCATGGTATAGCTGGCATTCTCGTGAAGACTATCGTAACAATATCTATTCTATTCGTAATGCTTATTACGGAACACGTACAGGGGCTATTAGCGAGTCATCTCTCTCAAAAGCAGTAGCCGCGGTAAATGCTAATCTTGATACTGAAGTAAAAAAAGCGATTGATGACGCAGCAGCAGCAATTTGGGCTATCCCGAGTCCTTTCCGCAACAATATCAATAGTCCGGAAGCAGTAAGTGCTATGGAAGCATGTGCCACTTTAGAGGGAGTACTCAAGGGTAGTTTGAAGAGTTGTATCGAAGGTATTGATAAAACAGTGTTGGCTGAAGTCGTAAAAAATTATGTGGATGTAGTTGTATTACCTACTTACTCTGATTTGAAAGCGGGAAATCAGGCTCTTTTCGATGCTGTTGAGACATTCCGTACTTCTCCCAGCAATGCTAACTTCAAGGCTTGTGCCACAGCATGGCTTGCTGCTCGTACACCGTGGGAAACCAGTGAGGCATTCCTTTTTGGTCCGGTTGCCGACAAAGGTCTTGACCCCAATATGGATAGCTGGCCACTCGATCAGGATGGTATCGTACAGATCCTGACTTCCGGTAATTACTCTAACCTGAACTGGGATGGTGACTATGACGAAGAAGATGATAAAATTGCCGGTGCACAAGCTTTGCGTGGTTACCACACTTTGGAATATCTGATCTTCAAAGATGGTGAAGCCCGTACCATTCAGTAAGATTTTTACTTGTTAGAAATAAGATTTTGCGGAAACAGCGGGATAATGAATATTCTGTTGTTTCCGCAAAATCTGCGTTAAAAAGATAAATGTTAGTTACGTATTTTACAATAATAATTCAATAACGAATGAATGGCTTATTAAAATACTCATTTCCAATCTGTTTTTCGCTTCTGGCATTGTTTGCTTGCGAAAATGATGGAATTGATGTGGATGATATAGCAGTACCTGCCGGCTTTGCCCTCTCTGCCGGTACTGCTACCAACTTCCTGACTTCCTCTTATGCTTATGACAGGTCTGCTGACTGGATAACAGGAACATACGATAAACGTTTCACTCGTGGTGACAAATTGTATGATGATATCCGCACCAGTAGTAATGGAATAGGTGGAGGACTGGGACCGGTTTATGCCGGTTATTCTTGTGGTAGCTGTCACCGAAATGCCGGACGTACGCAACCAACTTTGTGGAGCGAAGGTGGTTCCGGTAGTTCCGGCTTTTCGTCTATGTTGGTTTATATTAGTCGTAAGAATGGAGCTTTCTTTCAGGATTATGGACGTGTGCTTCATGATCAGGCTATTTATGGTGTGAAGCCCGAGGGAAAACTGAAAGTGGAATATACCTATGAGACTTTCCAATTCCCTGATGGTGAGACGTATGAACTTTGCAAACCCAATTACTCCATTTATGAATGGTATGCGGACAGCATTAAACCCGAAGACCTATTCTGTACGGTGCGTATTCCTTTGCGCCACGTAGGTATGGGACAAATGATGGCGCTCGATCCCACTGAAATTGAAGCTTTGGCTGCTAAAAGCAATTATCCGGAATACGGTATCAGTGGCCGTTGCAACTATATCTCCGAGAGAGGAGTGAGAAGTTTAGGCTTGTCCGGTAATAAAGCACAGCATGCCGACCTGACAGTGGAACTTGGTTTCTCCAGCGATATGGGAGTTACGAACAGCCGCTATCCCGAAGAAATCTGCGAAGGACAGGCGCAAGTAAATCAGGGCAGTATGATGGGACTTTCTTATGCCCAGTTGGATGTATCTACGGAAGAAATGGAGAATGTAGACCTCTACATGCAGAGCCTTAGTGTTCCGGCACGCCGCAATGTGAATAATGAACAAGTGATCAAGGGTGAGCAGAATTTTTATAAGGCGAAGTGCCATCTCTGCCATGTAACCACCTTGCACACAAAACCACGTGGTTCTGTACTGTTGAACGGAAGCCGTCTTCCTTGGCTGGGCAGTCAGACAATTCATCCATATTCGGACTTCCTGCTTCATGACATGGGCTCTGAAATTATGGGCGTAGGACTGAATGATAACTATGTAAGCGGTTTGGCCCGCGGTAACGAATGGCGTACGACTCCGCTTTGGGGTATCGGATTGCAGGAAACGGTGAATGGTCATACTTACTTCCTGCATGATGGACGCGCCCGCAACTATGTTGAGGCTATCATGTGGCATGGTGGTGAAGGTGAAGCATCGAAGAACCTCTTCAAAAAGATGAGTAAAGAAGATCGCGATGCTTTGGTCGCATTCCTGAAATCATTATAAGACAAATAACGAACAATAAAACCAATAAGTATTATACAGGCAATTATGAAGAAATTAATTTTAATGGTTGTAATGGCTGCCCTTTCGTTGGCTGCTATGGCACAGCATGAAGAAGATACAGAAAATGGTGTAGTGTCACTTGCCGGAAGAGAGGGATTTACGATAGAAACCAAGAAGGGAGATTTTGTATTCAAGCCCTATCTGTTGGTACAGACTTGTGCAAATTTCAATTGGTATGATGATGAAGGTCTGGATAAGGCATACAATCAGGATAATGTAGCTAATTCCGGTTTCTCAATTCCCTATGCTGTATTGGGTTTCACCGGTAAAGCTTTTGGTAAAGTAGCCTTTAATCTTTCTATCAATGCGGCTGCCAGTGGAGGAGCATTGCTTCAACAAGCATGGTTCGATGTACAACTTAAAAAACAGTTTGCCGTGCGTGTCGGTAAATTCAAAACACCTTTCTCGCATGCTTATCTGACGACGTTGGGCGAAACATTGTTGCCGCAGTTGCCAGTATCATTGACTTCTGCTGTCATTCTGCCTTATTCTTTGAATGCGGTAACGCCTAACATCGGTACCGGTTTTGACCTCGGTGTTGAAATTCACGGATTATTAGCTGATAAATTTGGCTATGAAGTAGGTTTATTCAATGGTACCGGTTCTTCTGTAAATACAGCTACAAAAACTTTGAGTGATGATTGGTATATTCCTTCTTTACTGTATGCGGGACGCTTTACTTATATGCCTAAAGGTGTGATGCCGTCCACCCAAGGTAATCCCAACCGTTTGAATGAAGATAAGATCATGTTCGGTGTATCGGCTTCAATCAATGTGGAAAGTGAGAATGAAAGTACCAATGATACCCGTGTGGGAGTGGAATTTGCCATGTTAAAGAACAAACTGTATCTGGGTGCCGAAGCATATTATATGAATGTAGGTTTCACGGATCGCCAGAAGATCAATGAAAGCTACAATTATCTGGGTGGTTATGTACAGGGCGGCTACTTTGTAGCTCCCCGTTTGCAGGCTGCCTTGCGTTATGACTTCTTTAACCGTAACGGTACCAGCGATGACGGATTTTTGAATATACCGGCTGTGGGTATGAATTATTTCTTTAAGGGTTGTAACCTGAAACTCCAGGCTATGTACCAGTATATTGCCCGTACGGGTCACGATACACAACTCGACCGAGATAATGATAATTTAGGTCTGGCCACTCATTCTGCAACAGTAATGCTGCAATATACTTTCTAAAAAACAAGAAAGGGTGGGTATGAAGAACTATATATTATTCTTTCTTGCTATCTTTACGCTGACAACTTTTTGTTCATGTGATGATGGAAGAATCTATGAAAAGGAGGTGGATATACAGCGTGGCGGACGTGCAATGAAGCTGACTGGTCGTTTCAGTGGTATCAGCAATTGGACGGATGACTATAGCGTCGTTGTGGCAGGCTTCAATGATAAAAGTGAATACGCTGTTATAACGAAATCACTACCAGTCAATGTAGCCGACGGAACAGATATCGTTATGACACTGGGAGGTATCAGTGATGATGTGAAATCACTCAAATTGTGTGTTATCAGTCGTTTGCGCGAATGCATTGTTGAATTTAAGACGATGGAAGACGAAGAACTCACAGCCGTCACAGATACCATATTAATGGATGTGGGAACACTGGACGTGGGTATGTTCAGTTCCATCCAGTCACAGGTTTTTGATAATAGATGTGTAGCGTGCCATGGGCAGACCGGTTCTGCATCGGGTAATTTATTTCTGACGGAGGGTAAGAGCTATCATGCGTTGGTCAACCAGCCGGCGCATAAGAATAGTGATATACTATTGGTGAAGCCCGGCAGTGCAGAAGAGAGTTTTCTACATCTGGTCTTGAACAGGGCTGGTGATACGAGTATGAACCATACCGATATGCTGTCAGAAGATGAGCAACCCTTATTGAAACTGATAGATAATTGGATAAACGAAGGTATTTTTTTTGAATAACGAGTAAACGATATTGGAAATGAACAACAAAAAAACAACCAATCAATCAGAGAATACATTAACCGAGATTTTTAAATATGAAGTAAAAGAAGGCGTTTCAGAGTTTCATGTAATGATTCACTCTATTCGGCCGGAAGACACTTATGAGGAACAGTTAAATGCAGTAGTCAATGCCTACAATGATTTGTTTGCAGGTGAATTGAAAGGTGCCATGGCTGTGTTTAAACGTTATTTCCTGAGTGATACCGCCAATCAGGCTGACCTCCTGCTGGCTATCACTACCGAAAGTTCCGACTGTGCTCTTTCCGTGGTAGAGCAGCCCCCTTTGGATGGGACGAAAATAGCTTTGTGGGCTTATTTACAGACCAATGTGCAGACACAAGTGCTGCACAACGGACTGTTTGAAGTAAAACACAATGCGTACCGCCATCTGTGGGGAGGCAGTGTTTTCAATCGTGCTGCAAATTCTGAATACCAGACCCGTTTGTTACTGAATGACTACGTGATGCAGCTTATGGAACAAGGATGTAAATTGGCGGATAACTGTATCCGTACCTGGTTCTTTGTACAGAATGTAGATGTGAATTATGCCGGTGTGGTAAAGGCACGTAATGAGGTTTTTGTCACTCAGAATCTGACGGAAAAGACACACTATATTGCCAGTACAGGTATCGGCGGACGTCATGCTGATCCTAAAGTATTGGTGCAAATGGATACCTATGCTGTGGCAGGCTTAAAGCCGGAACAGATACACTTTCTTTATGCTCCTACGCATCTGAATCCTACTTATGAGTATGGTGTCAGCTTTGAACGCGGAACGTATGTCGATTACGGTGACCGGCGTCAAGTGTTTATTTCGGGTACGGCAAGTATCAACAATAAAGGGGAAGTGGTATACCCCGGCGACATCCGCAGGCAGACGGAACGGATGTGGGAAAATGTAGAAGCCTTGCTGAAAGAGGCGGAGTGCACATTTGATGATTTGGGACATATGATTGTTTACCTGCGTGACATTGCAGACTATGCAGTTGTGAAGAGTATGTATGACAAGCGTTTCCCGGATACTCCTAAAGTATTTGTACATGCGCCTGTATGTCGTCCCGGCTGGTTGATCGAAATGGAATGTATGGGAGTTAAGGCTTTGAAGAATAAGGAATATGCACCTTTTTAATTTGAAGAAAAGTCTCGTCTTCTTATATATCTGTCTGGTGGCTTTGCTCGTTGTGGCGACCTTTGTGGAGCATGTACGCGGAACAGAGTTTGTAGAAAAGTATGTTTATCATACAGTTTGGTTTTGTTGTTTGTGGGGAGTACTTGCCGCATTGGCAGTTGTCGTGCTGGTTAAGCGGCAGTTGTGGCGGCATCTCCCGACATTGTTGTTGCATGGCTCCTTCCTCGTTATCTTGATGGGAGCCATGATTACATTTTCATGTAGCAAGAAAGGATATATGCATCTCACAGTAGGTACTGAGGTGGGTACTTTCATAGACCAAGACAGTAAGCGGGTGATCGAACTACCGTTCACCCTATGTTTAGACAGTTTTCGGGTGGAGTATTATCCGGGGACGGATGCTCCGGCAGATTACGTCAGCTATATTCGGGATGCGGAACCTGTTTCCATGAATCGTATCCTCTCTCGTCAGGGATATCGCTTTTACCAGTCTTCTTTTGATGATGATAAGGAGGGGAGCTGGTTGTCGGTGAATTATGATCCGTGGGGAATAGGGATTACGTATGCAGGATATATTTTGCTGGGTATCTCCATGTTGTGGATGCTTGTCGGTCGCAGTGGGGAATTCCGTAGATTACTCAGGCATCCGTTGCTTCGGAAAGGGGGAATGTTTGTGTGGTTGCTCATGGCTACGATGGGAACGGTGGTGCAAGCAGAAAACAGAAGCCTTCCGGCACTTGCACTCAGACATGCGGATAGTCTGGCATCCAAACAAGTGATTTATCATGATCGCGTAGTACCTTTTAATACCCTTGCACGAGACTTTGTATTGAAACTGACCGGGAAATCTTCTTATGGTGGAATGACACCTGAACAGGTTGTCGGAGGTTGGTTACTCCGCCCGGAGGTTTGGCAGAATGAACCGATGATTTATATAAAGAGTGCGGAACTTCGTCATTTACTCCGATTACCTTCTTCCTATGCCCGTCTTACTGATTTGTTTGATGGGCAAAACTATCGCTTGCAGGAATTTTGGAAAGGAGGACAAAAGCCACACATGAAAATGACTTCGTTGGAAAAGGCTATCATGGAAACGGATGAAAAGGTAGGATTGATACTGATGCTACGGAGTGGAACACTTATCCGTCCTTTACCGGAAGATGGGAGTATAAAACCACTGTCTGACGTAAAGGTGCAGGCTGAAATATTGTATAATCGCATTCCATTCAGCAAACAGTTGTTCATATTAAATCTGACTGTAGGGATGCTGGCATTTTTCTATTTACTTTATTGCAGCATGCATCGTTCGGCAGGTAAGGCATGGAGCGTTTTTACAGTTACACTTTATGCGGCATTCCTTTTTCAACTCTTTGGCTACTGTTTGCGGTGGTATATTGGCGGGCGTATTCCACTGAGCAATGGATATGAAACCATGCAGTTTATGGCACTGTGTACACTTCTGCTTGCATGCATATTCCGGCGTCGCTTCTCTTTTACGTTGCCTTTTGGATTGCTCATTTCGGGTTTTGCCTTGTTAGTGGCTTATCTTGGGCAGAACAATCCTCAGATCACTCCTCTGATGCCTGTGTTGCTGTCTCCCTGGTTAAGTATCCATGTTTCTCTGATTATGGTATCTTATGCATTGTTTGCCTTTATGATGCTAAATGGATTACTGGCATTCTGCATAGGAGGCTGGCGAAAAAAGGCAATCGATTCGGAGATTCAGGAACAGCGTAAGGTCCGTGTGGAGCAATTGATGCTTTTCAGTCGGTTGATGCTCTATCCGGCAGTATTTTGTCTGGGGGCGGGAATTTTTATTGGTGCTGTGTGGGCAAATGTTTCATGGGGTCGTTATTGGGCCTGGGACCCGAAAGAAGTCTGGGCTTTGATCACCTTTTTAATCTATGGTGCGGCATTCCACGGACCATCGCTTGCCGTCTTCCGGCAACCCCGGTTTTTCCATGCTTATATGGTGTTGGCTTTCCTTACGGTGCTGATGACTTACTTCGGAGTAAATTATCTACTGGGCGGTATGCATAGCTATGCCTGATTATCTTTCTATTTTCGGATGATATAATAAAAATGCCTACGGAATCCGCAGGCATTTTTTACAAAAACAACTAACTAAACACATGCAAAGTTAATCAAGCGCACCGGACTTTTCTTTCACAGTACCGTTCGCATTGCGCACATATATCATAACCTAACATAGCCCCGAGTATGAAATCTTCTCTTTCAATTCTACCGGGTTAATGTCAGATATTGTCATAAGGCTATGGAATAAGAGAAAATTATGCCAAGTGATTTTTTATGTCGTTCACCCAAGCGTCGATACGTTCTTCCGTCTTATCACTTTCGTTGATGTCATCAAGAGCGAGTCCGACAAACATACCATCGATAACGGCAATAGAGGAGGAGAAAGAATAATCTTTTGCAGATACTTTACCGATGATGGTGCAGCCGGAATCCTTGATGTCTTCGTATATGATACCCATGCCATCGCAGAATGTATCGCAATAAGATTCGGAATCACCACAACCGAACAGAGCAATTGTTTTTTCTTTCAAGTCTGATTCCTTCAACACTTTAACGCCATTATACCAGTCATCCTGCAGTTCACCGTCACCCCAGGTAGAAGTTCCTAAGAGAAGAGCTTCATATTCCTTTACCATGTCGGCGTTCATTTTGCTGACATCGATTACATCGGATGCGGGGACACCAAGTTTAGAAGCGATTGTTTCAGCAATGCCTTGCGTAGTTCCGGTTGAGGAACCATAAAATATTCCTATTTTCTTCATGCTATAAAATGGTTTAATTTGTACGGTTGCAAAGTAACGGCATCAGAGGGGTTTATGAAATACCCACAAATAATGAAATGTTTCTTTGTGCCTAACCACTTATAGGTATGATGGGTGGGAAGTTACTGAATGATTACCGGTTCTCCCAGAAACTTCGGATTTTTGCCGGTCCATAAGTCCAGAAAGAGCTTTACTCTGGCAAATTTCTCCCGGAGTTGTGTTTTGAAACCACTGTAGGCATTCACGTCTTCGGCATTGTATCCTACAGCTTGTAATCCTTTGGCGTACGCAATGTAAATAGCACGCTGGTTATGAAATTTCTGTGATATGATTGTGAAACTTTTCTGTCCGAAAATCTTTTCCATGCGGACTACGGAATCCAAAGTGCGGAATCCTGCATAATCCAAGTAAATTTTATCTTCAGGAATACCGCGTAGCATCAGCTCCGACTTCATATCTTCCGGTTCATTATAACCTTTTCGACTGTTGTCACCACTGATTACAACCACTTCTATTTTACCAGCTTTATATAAGTCTACCGTTGCCTGTATTCTATTCTGGAAGTATTGGTTGGGAAGTCCGGAACGTAATAGTTTTGAGGTTCCAAGCAGAAGACCTGCTTTATTCTGGGGAATAGAATCGATATTCTGATATATAAACGCTTTTGCTGTATGGCGTACTGCGTAATTAGCGCAAACTATTACTGCAAAGATGAGGATTGTGTCGGTCAGGATAGACCATTTGATCCGTCTTGCCCATTTGGATGATTTTATAAGCTTTTTCATACTAATCAGGTATTTGCTTACGGTTTTTCTTCAAATCAGGCAAAAACCAGGTAACCAATCCGAGTAACGGCATATAAGCGCAGACATTATAAACAGCTTCGATGCCGAACTTATCCGCCATATTTCCCAATACAGCCGAGGCAATACCTGCCACTCCGAAAGCAAATCCGAAGAATAATCCGGAAATCAGTCCCAGTTTACTGGGTAATAACTCCTGCGCATATAACAGGATAGCAGGAAAAGCAGATGAAAGAACCAGGCCGACACAGAAACTCATAATAATTGTGGCAAGCAAGCCTACATGAGGCATCAGTATACTGAAAGGTGCGGCACCGAGGATGGAACCCCAGATGACATACTTTCTTCCGATACGATCTCCGATAGGACCACCCATTAGTGTACCGATGGCTGTAGCCACAAGAAACACAAAGAGGTAAAGTTGGGAGTCCTGTACACTTACTCCGAATTTATCAATCAGATAGAAAGTGTAATAGCTGCTTAAGCTTGCCATATAAATATATTTGGAGAAGATAAGTATCAGCAGGATAGAAATGGAAAGGACCGTTTTTTCCATAGGCAAAGGCATCTGCATATGAGGTTGTAGGGCAATATGGTCACGTTTCATCCGGGTAATGTATCTTTTGTACCATTTGCCGACAGGTATCATTACCATGATTGCTATCACTGATAAAATTGCGAATAATGCGATGTTGTGTCTGCCATAAGGCGCTACAATTAAAGCTACCAGTAACGGACCCAATGATCCTCCCAGGTTTCCACCCACCTGAAACAGGGATTGTGCCAATCCTCTTCTGCCTCCGGAGGCAAGCGAAGTGATGCGGGATGCTTCCGGGTGAAGTACGGAAGAACCTATACCTATGATGAACACTGAGAACAATACCCAATAAAGATTTGTGGAAAAGGCCAGATTTAACAATCCAGTCATAGTGAACAACATCCCCATCGGTAGTGTCCAGGCAAACGGGCGCTTATCAAAAAATAATCCGAATACGGGTTGGAACACCGATGCGGACATCTGATAAACCAGCGTAATTAATCCGATTTGTGCAAAACTCAACGTTAAATCCTCTTTGAAAAGCGGATATGTGGCGGTTATAACGGATTGCAATAAGTCGTTCAGACAATGAGAAATACTTAATGCGATCAATATCGGATAAGCTATAGAACTTACCGGGCGTTGTGTACTTTGTTGCATGATGGTTGCGTCTCTAATATAAGTCGGGCGCAAAGGTACAAAATAAAATGATTAATACGGATGAGTAAACCAAAAGCATGAACCCTCTCCTTCAGTTGATTCCACTCCGATTTTTCCTCCCATCTGAGATACTAAACTTTTGCAGATGGAAAGTCCAAGACCGGTACCCTGCACAAAGGTGTTAAGTTTCACAAACCGTTCGAATATGCTATCGAGTTTTTCTTTGGGAATCCCGACACCAGTATCGCGTACGTAGAATTTAATTTCGTGGGGGAATGTCTGTTCATATCCCAAAGCTATGGTGCCTTGTTTCGTAAACTTCAATGCATTGTTTATGAAATTGGTTATGACCTGCATGAATCGGTTCTTGTCTGTATAAATATGACAATCGGGCATATACTTCTCGAAGGCCAGGTCTACAGTTTCCGGTACTTTCATCTCCAGCGACTTGATGATTTTCATGCAGCTTTCGTTTACATCCAGATCGGAGCGTACGAAGTCGAATGTTCCGGACTCTATCTTCGAAAGATCGAGAATATCAGAAATCAGTTGCAGAAGCAATTCGTTGTTTGCTTCTACTATTTTGATATATTCCTGGCGTTCTTCCCTGTCGTCTGTTTCTGCCAGCAGACTGGAAAAACCAACGATAGAGTTGAGCGGAGTACGTATTTCATGACTCATATTAGCAAGGAAAGCAGATTTCAAACGATCCAGTTCTTCGGCTTTGTCACGGGCAATGATCAGCTTCTGTTCTGTCTCTTTCAAGGGAGTGATATCATAGTTGATACACAGCATTTCAATAACTCCATCCTGAGGACGATAATCCCTAACCATTACGTTTATACTGGTCCACGAATATTTTCCGTTACCTCTGTTAACGCGTACTTCTTTACTTAAACTTGTGGCTTTCCCTTCTTTAACCTGATTTACAAATTGTTTCAGGACAGCGCAATCTTCCGGGTGCACATGTGAATATACTCCGATAACCTGGGGCATGGGAGTGTTTTCTTTTTCACCTAAATTCCGATACCATGTATCCTGGGCATACCCGTCTCTCGTCATTACATTAAAATGGGCAAAACCTACTTTGGCATAGTCACCTATTAAGAGGAACAGATGTTCAAACTCTTGTATTTTGGTGTATGCACTGGTGGTTTCTGTTGTATCTATATTGATAAACAGGTAATTGCTGAATTGATTTTGTGAATCGTAAAGCAGAGCCACCTTGGTTTGAAGATTGATAATATCTTTTCTTCGACTTGTGACGTATCGGTCGATCTTTGAGAAATCATAATTGATCGAGAAGTCCACATTTTCTCTGGCACGCAATTTTTCTTTCACGTCTTCGGGGATATTGGGATTCTCAAACAGTGATACCCCCAGTGCTTCCTTCATATCCGCCAAGCCGAATATTTCAAGTTCTTTATCATTCATATCTACCAGATACCCGTCTTTGTCGTAAAGCTCGATACCTACTGGCAGATTCTTATAAATATTGCGAAGAATTTTTTCACTGTGATCCAATGCGCGGCGATCCTCTTTAGCCTGAAGTTCCGCTTTACGTAATTGGAGGCAAATGCTGATGATGTTTCCTAAAGACGAAAACCATTGATGGTCGATGTTACTCCAACTGCGGTGCGTTCTGACCATATCGATGCCCATATACCCCCATACCTTATCTTTCGATAGGAGAGGAACCACCATTACTGATTTAATATCTTGCACCTCCAAGGTATCACGGTAAACTTTTGCCTCAGGTGGCATATCGTCCAATGTATTCAGAATGATTGATTTCTTTTCTGAGATTTGGCGATCCCACCAGAGAGAATCATCCCAAGGTACATTCTGTAAGAAATCCAGTTCCTGGGATATTCCTTCGGCTGTTGCTTCATAAAGGCAACTTTGCACTTTATGTTCTCTGTTTATCTCAAATATATAGGTGCGGTCTCCTTTGGTCTGTTTGAGGAGAACTGCCAATATTTTATTGATAATCTGCGTAATATCATCCGATTGTAGAAAAGCGAGCAATGAATAGGAAATACTGTTTTGTTGATAAAGTAAACTATTTACCTGAAGGAAATCAATGTTCTCATTCATCTCTCCAGTACGGTTATCTATGCATTGCAGATATCCTATCATATTTCTATAACCTTCTTCATCCGGTTGTTTGAAACTTATTTTAGAATATACCCATATATCTCCATCTTTTGCTTGGATGGGGAACATTTGCTCATAGGTTTCTATGTTTGTGAGCGAAAAGTATTCATTTCTGAGCCGTTCCCGATGGTCTTCCCGTATTCTTCCGTGGAAATCTTCGAAACTGATCCGGTCGCTTTCAAGTCCGAGTAAGTCAATGATAAAGTCTGAACAAATATATTGGCGATTTTTCAGGTCCGATTCCCACCAACCCATTTTAGCCATTTGCGCAATCTGGCGATATTTCTCACAGTCAATATTTGGCTTCTCTTTCATATATCTTTTTGCTCCTGTTTTCTATTCCTTATTAAAATCTCAGTGGGCAAATATAGAGATAACTTTTATATTTTGAGTAATTTGTTGTCAAAAGAATGCTTATTGCTGCTTGAACCGGTAAGTTATGCCATTTATTTTTCTCTATATAGTGAATGAGGAATACTTTCATTAGTTGACCCCCTAAACCTTGATAGAATCAAACAATTTCTCTTTAAGCTTGTTCTTTACTCCTCGTAAAGTTATCTTTGCGGGGAATTTTTATGTCATGGAAGTGGCGGAATATGTAATAAAAGCACTATGTATACAAATAAAGTAAAGAAAATAGCAGCGGTTCATGACCTTTCAGGTATGGGACGCGTATCCCTTACAGTGGTAATTCCTATTTTGTCTTCGATGGGCTTTCAGGTTTGTCCTTTACCTACGGCTGTACTTTCCAGTCATACACAATATCCGGAGTTTTCCATTCTCGACTTGACGGATGAAATGCCCAGGATCATTGCTGAATGGAAAAAGCTGGATATACAGTTTGATGCTTTTTATACAGGTTATTTAGGCTCTCCCCGACAAATACAGATCGTTTCGGATTTTATAGATGATTTTCGCCAGCCGGACGGCTTGGTAGTGGTTGACCCGGTATTGGGAGATAACGGGCGGCTATATACTAATTTTGATGAATCGATGATCCGGGAGATGCGTCATCTGGCAGCAAAAGCCGATGTGATAACCCCGAATCTGACCGAACTTTTTTATTTGATGGATAAACCTTATAAAGCGGCTAATACGGATGAAGAACTGAAATCCTATCTTCGGCTTTTGTCCGATGCCGGACCTCAGGTAGTTATTATTACAAGCGTCCCTGTCCATGGAGAAAGCCATAAGACTTCGGTATATGCCTACAATCGGGTAGGAGATCGTTATTGGAAAATAACCTGTCCCTATCTGCCTGCCCACTATCCGGGAACAGGGGATACCTTTACGAGCGTCATCACCGGAGCCTTATTGCAAGGTGACAGCCTTCCTATTGCCTTAGATCGTGCTACGCAATTCATCCTTCAGGGTATTCGTGCCACTTTTGGCTATGAGTACGATAACCGGGAGGGAATTCTGCTTGAAAAGGTACTGCACAATCTGGATATGCCTATCCAGAGCGCCAGTTATGAGTTAATTTAAAATGGATAAGGGGCTGAATCCGGTTTCGGAGCAAGCCCTTATGTAGTTATGTTATTTGTTTGGAAGTGAATCATTTTAATGAGATGGGGATTTCTGTCGGTTCTTTTGCATGAAAAACGATCTTTAGACTATGAATATTCTTGTTTTTTTGTTAATTTTTCATATTAATATCATATTCTGGTGCTTCTACGACTGCATTGGGAGATGAAAAGAACATGTTGGAAGGGTTGAAAATCGGTGCGGATGACTATAGGGCAAAATCTTTCAGTATCAATCTTCTGAGGGCGAGTATCAACTGGCTGATTGCCGCCCGGATATTGAAAGAAAGCGAGCATTCCATTACGGAAATTGCGGATATGACCGGGTTTTGCGATGCGAAATGTTTCAGGGAAGTATTCCGGAAACATTTCGGGGTCAGTCTGAGTGAATATAGAGGAAAAGGAATGGCGTAAAAAGAAAACTTCGATTAAGGTAAGAAAACGAATGCGAATGTGGCAAAACTGAATAAAAAAAGAGGGTGTGAGTCTAAATTAAGATTAGAACACAAATTATACGAATTACACAAATATTTTTTATGCTTCTGGTAATCAGAACTTATCTGATTTGTTATTTGCGTAATTCGTGTAATTTGCATTCTTTTATTCAGTTTTGACACTCTTTCTTAAGTAAGATTCTTTCAATCGGTCAAAAGGTGAGGAGCAGACCCTTTTTTTGGCTGAGGGCGTCTTCATAGAGGCTGCAAAGGTCGTCGTAGGCTTCCATCCATTCCTCCGGTTCAGCTTCATATAGCAGGTCTTCGGGTTCAGCACTTTCCGCTTCATCCCTGTTTTCCTTCAACCTTTCCAAAATCTCCGCCACCTCGTCGCCGTTTATAATGCCCAAACCTTCCATGCCGGGGTCTACGATGACACTGTTGATTTCAACCTGGCAGCCTAGGACAGGAACCTCACCATATTCAAACACATCGAGACTTTTGATTACCTCGTTCACTGCATCCCACATTTCGCCCAGACCGCGATCGTCTTCCACATCGTAGCAGGTGGTAAGGAGAATGTCGAAATAGGTCTGAAGTGTAAGTTCGCCGAACTCCTCTTCCCAATCTTCACCCAACTCATCGCCCGTGTAAGGTGATTGCAACTCGTCAAGATGTTCGCAAATATACCGGTGTGCCACCTCGGCATTCTTAATGCTGTCTTTCATGACAGGCTCTATCTCGGCGTGAAATTTCTCGGTGTCAAACACAAACGCCTTATGTTCCATACTCATAATTCTTCTTTCGTTATGTTAAAATGTTTTAGTGCTTTTCTTGTAGACTCTTCTGGCAATCCTTGCGTGTAATGTTTTTTATAACCTCGCTATGTGTTTATTCTGCTGCAATGTTTTGTTTAATTGTACTATGGAGTTTCTCTTTCAGGATATGCGCGTCGACCGGTTTGGGCACATAACCGTTGAATCCGTTCTCCATCACCTTTTCTTTGTCAGAGGAGAAGGAATATGCCGTAACGGCAATGATGGGTATTGTTTTTGAGAATTTTCGTATCTCCCTTGCCGCTTCGTATCCGTCCATTTTAGGCATATTGATATCCATGATGATGACGTGCGGCTGGAATTTCCGATATAACTCTATAGCTTCTTCACCATTCCAGGCATGCACCAGGTTGTAATCTTTGTTAAGAATGGAATTGAATAGCAAGTAGTTGCTCTCATTATCTTCTGCCACTAGGATGATAGGCTTTTGCCTGGCTGCTTTGGGGGCAAGGCTGACAGGTTGCTGTTTCTTCTGTTCTACAACTGCTCCCGGCTGATACGGCACTGTGAACCAGAATGTGCTTCCTTTGCCTTTACCCTCGGATTCTACTCCGATCCTGCCTTTCATCTTTTCGATAATGTTTTTGCAGATGGAAAGGCCCAGTCCCGTTCCCTGAGTGAAAGTGTCCACTTTGGTGAAACGTTCGAATATTTTGTTCTGATCCTCTTGTGAGATGCCCATGCCGGTGTCCTTTACGTAAAAATATAGTTCTTTTCCACGTATTTCATAACCGAATGTGATGCTACCTGCCTGAGTAAATTTAGTCGCATTAACCAACAAGTTGATAAGTACCTGTGAGAGCCGGTTCTTTTCGGTTTGCACATGGCACTGGGCAGCTCCAGGAATGAATTCCAGAACAACATTCGGTTTCAGCCTGCGGCGTACGGTACTTTCCACGTCTTTTGCCAGTCCGTTCAGGTCAACGTCCCGGTAATTGAACTCAAGCGTATTTGCCTCTATTTTCGACAAGTCCAGAATGTCGCTGACGAGTTGCAAGAGCAGCTGGTTATTATTCTCTATGATACTGATGAATTCTTCCCGTTCCTGTTCATCCTCAGTGGAAGTCAGCAAGCTGGAGAAACCTACGATAGCGTTCAATGGTGTGCGTATTTCGTGGCTCATGTTAGCCAGAAATGCAGACTTTAGCCGTTCGGATTCCAAAGCTTTTTCCCTGGCTGCTATTAGTGCCTTTTCTTGTCTCTTACGTTCTGTTATTAGTAGCAGTGAGCCTACCAGTGATATTGGACTGCCCTGCTCATCGTATTGATCTACTATTGCATTCGTTTCAAGCCAGTCTATAAATTTTCGTCCTTCCACTTCGGTAATGATGCGGAACTCTTCTTTGGCATGTTGTAATTTTCCGGATATAAGTTTTTTGTGTACCTGCTGCATACGTTCCAGATCTTCCGGGTGCATTTTCCGGAAATATTCGGAGGCTTTTATAATATGCGCCTGAGGAGTGGAACCTTCTTCTTTGGTAAAATTCATGTGGGCCAATATCTGTTCGGATTCGCAGGTAATCATATCGTTTTTCAGGTCCCAGCGCCAAGGAATGATTCGGGCTACACTCAAGGTCATTTCCAGTTTCTTGTTGATTTCCCGCAACGCATTTTCCGCTTCATTGCGTGCTGTAATATCAACTCCAAAAATATCGATAGTATACTTTTCGGATGACCGGCAGATAATGAATTCATAAAAAGAGTGGGTCTGCTTGAAAAAGTGTGTGAAGGTAATCGCCTGTTTTTCTCTGAATATCATTTTTATAAATCGGGGAAGACATTCAATCTGTGAAAGCGAATTCTTATTCGTATCATTATCCTCATTTGCCGTAAACAAACTGTTGAACAAACTGTTTCCGGCTTGGTATTTTATATTTGTTACCTCTCCTTTTTCATTAAGATCCACTATTGCCTGGGTATATGATATCGGCATGTTGCATACAAGTGTGTTGTGAGCACTGAACAGGGCTATTTTCTTTTGCTGGAACCAGTATATGATAAGTGCGATGACCACAAGTGAAAGTAATAGAATCGTTCCGCTAATGATCCACCATTTATATTTTTGCCAGAATGTGAGTGGTTTATTCAGGAATATTGTATTTGACGGACAAAGTTCTGCATCAAGTTCATCCAATTCCAGTTGTGCATAATTGACAAGCGGGTATGACTTTTTACTATATACGAATGGAATGTCACGCATCTCTTTCCCTTGGAGCATTTGTCCGATAATGTTGGTTAATGATTGCTCTAGTTCTGCTTGGTCATAGAAGTGTCCGCCGATGAATCCTGCCTTATTGATATACGCACCTCTCAGGGCAAATACCGGTTGAGGTGAAGATGCTACCAGCTGGAAGTCGCCGCTGATAAGTGTAGGCGATCCAAACAAGTTTTTACGTTCATAAAACCAGGTAGAAAATAAGATACTTGTAGTCGGATCATCTGCCAATAAGTATTCTTGTAGTCGTCTGCTGTTTTCTTCTTTGCCCACCAGGCGTTCGTATTCAATATTCGGATATTCTGATGTGATGTATGAGTGTATAAGCTGGTCCAACCGCTGGTTCTGATAAAGTTCGTCTGCCGCAAATACGAGCTTCTTCATTGGGGGTAACATCCGTACCATCATGTCAATGGTTTCTTTATACATATCCGGGGCTTCAATAAACGTGAAGTTATATTGTTCTCTGATGTCATTCAGAGGTGCGACTGTATTGTCCTCCATATTTTTAGAGCGTCCCGTGAAATAATATTCCCGGGGGGCATAAGTATCTTCATTGGCAATCAAAACCATTGGAATATCCCCCCATTCTTTCTGAATACGATCTCTCAAAGTAAAAGCTATACTCCCTATGAGCACTAGATAATCCGGCTTATTTCTTTCATAACGTTGGAAGATTCCTTCTTCCATTTGGTTGTACAATGAATCATTACGGATAAATGTTCCGTTTATATGCACTAAGTCGGCGTTGACATCCTCTATTGAAGAAGTTTGAAGCATAATAGGGGTTATCAGTGTTTGACTCCATGGGGCCCCTTCATTGTATGAGTTAATAATAAGTAGTCGATGCTGTTTGGGAACTACAGTTGCATGGGCAAGGGATGAACTTAAATATACTAAAACACAACAGAGGCTGATTATATGTTTCCAAGATAAAAAAAGTCTCATAACCAATTTTTTAAGTATTCTTTTATATTGAATTAATATTAGATATTGATGCAAAAATACAAAAGTGAGATTTCTTATAATTGCTTTTTTATATCATATTAACCAAAATTAGTAATTTACATTTCTGCTATTGGTGTGAATTATAGTTTCATCATACATTATTATGCTAAACCATTCTGAGTTTCTGATGTGCAAACTTTGTTTTATAGTAGATAAGGCTGTTTCAACTGAAGTGCATCCCCAAGGGTGTCTTTTTATAGGTATTTACTGGATGATTTTTCTGTGTATATAATCTGCAATCTGCTGTTTAATCATATGATTAGAGGTAACAAATTAGTAACCCTTTTGCTATTTCTTAATGTGGAGGATTTAATTTTTGATATTCAACAAAGCATTTTTGTAGTAGAAAGAAAGCCTGTATCTTGTAGATACTGATGTCGTTATTGACGTGTTAAGTGAGTCACTATCCAATGAAAAAGGAGAGGTTCAGAAGTAATAGGTCTTTATTTATATCATAGTAAAAGGGAGGGACAGAAATTTATTTATTCATAATCTGTTTCCTCCCTTTTTGCTTTTATTTACTATTTATATCTTTTTTACATCGGTAAATTGGCAATTATGTCTTTTGAACATATTGGTAATTTACCCTCTTGCCCCATGTTTACGAATACTGTGGCGCAGAGTACTGTCCATTGGTCGCCATAAGTCATGGTACTGCTATGGTTGTAACCTAAACAATGCCCGTATTCGTGGAACATAGCTTGTCGGGGATAGTTATGAGGATTGGATCCCAGTGGTGTTGCATCAAAATAGACTCCGGTATAACAGTAGTCCGCTAATCCGTAAGTGTTGCCGCCTCCCAGACCGCCGACGCCTGATACGCAACCCAATACGAGTCCTCCATGACTGCGGATTCTCTGGCGTAATGCATTCAGATTGATGGCATTTCCTCCGTTATCCTTCAGTTTGCCTTCATATTTGTTCATTTCTGTGTTAAACTCTTCGGAAGAGAACATGAAAGCTATATTGATAGCCAATGCTACCCCGTGACGACATAATAATGGATTCATGTGCCGCCAGTAAGCGTGTCCGTTGTCGGCTGAATAAGCAGAGAAACGTATGAACCACCGACTGTCTATCTGTTCTATCTTCTTCATATACGGATCTTCCGTTCGGATAATAAGTGTGACATCATCACCAGAAAGTTCCGGTTGTGCAGGTATTACTATCTTTCTGCCGCTGCTGGTGGTGAATGTGCGGTCAGAACCTACAACTGGCAATGGGAAAGCGGCTTCCATGAAAGGATAGATCACATCGAAATGTGCCAATTCAAGGAACTCAGTACTGATATTATTGAATCGACATAAAATCGTCACATCATGGATAGTAACCGGTGAGAAGAATTTAACCAGTAATTGATGTTCATCCGAGATAGATACTTGTAACGGTGCGTTTGCATAAAAGGAACGGTGCTTGCTGTCATAGAAGATATCTCGTGGCTCGTTGGCTAAAAACATAGTGTCAGTCTGGAAGCGGGAGAAATCTTCTTCACGGATATAAAGCAATCCGTCCAGGCTTTCCGGATGCCGGTAATCAATGCTGATGTGGGATATACGGCCTGCCTCGATTTTGCAATTGCTGAAGCGGTATTTGTGTACAAACGATGTGCCGTTACTTCGGTCTGACTCGATCGTTACAAATCCGGAAAGTGCCTCTTTACCGGGCAATGAGTAAAATGAACGGCTTTCCGTGATGTCATAAGATTCAATACCTTCCGTGCCGGAGTATTCACCATTGGCACTGAGACCGGTATATACTCCTTCGGCATCATCAAACGTGATGTCGATTTTGCGGATAAAACGCCACATATAATCGGACGAGACGTTCAAGTCTACATCAACTTTGCCCACACATCGCTCCAATGTCACCGTCTGCGATTCCGCAGCTTGCTCCTTGCCGATGTGCAGCTCTATTTTTTTGTAAAAGTAGACATCGTCAAGAGGGGCTTTTGCCGCCTGATTCAGCAGCCAGACATCCGATAATTGCTCAGGTTCGTTGATCGTCGCATCTGATTCCGCACTCGTGGTAGCTAGGAATACAACTGTATAGTCACCGTATTCCAATCCTTCAATGGTCAGTTTGGAGAAGTCTGCTTCCAGCTTTTGATACAACGGTTTGAGTATTTGGCCCCGGTCATCGGCAATGGCATACCACATACGGGCAATCTGTTCCGTTTCCTCATTGCGTGTTTGTACGGCAGTGCCGTCTTCCTGCAATCCAAGAAGAAATGTTACCTGACCGGAGGCAGGCGGCATAAGGCCGGATTCCTGCTCAAGCTCA